>JAANMV010000709.1_pt1 | contig 40686 bp, 26 predicted proteins | sample 7279661 | NCBI WGS metagenome assembly JAANMV01 (sample SAMN14094540, study PRJNA606508) | bioreactor metagenome | isolation source: A lab-scale SPAN reactor treating ammonium-rich wastewater day 121 | place: Ireland: Galway | collected 2017-05-16
TTAGCACCGCGCCTCGGGGCCGGGAAGCCCGATAATCGCGGGCGCGATGCGGATCGGGATCGACCTCGGCGGCACCAAGATCGAAGGCGTCGCGCTGGACGCCTCCGGCGCGGCGCGCGCGCGGCGGCGGGTGGCGACGCCGCGCGACGACTACGACGCGACGCTGCGCGCGATCGCCGAGCTCGTCGCGGCGCTCGAGGCCGAGGCCGGGGAGCGCGGCACGGTCGGACTCGGCATGCCGGGGGCGATCTCGCCGGCGACGGGCCGGGTCAAGAACGCCAACTCGACCTGGCTCAACGGCCGCCTGCTGAAGCCGGACCTCGAGGCCGCCCTCGGCCGCGAGGTCCGGTTCGCCAACGACGCCAACTGCTTCGCGGTGTCCGAAGCCCGGGACGGCGCGGCGGCCGGACGGCGGCTGGTGTTCGGCGTGATCGTCGGCACCGGCACGGGCGGCGGCATCGCCATCGGCGGCCACGCGTGGACCGGGCCCAACGCGATCGCCGGCGAGTGGGGCCACAACCCGCTGCCGTGGCCGCGGATCGGCGAGTGGCCGGGCCCGGCCTGCTACTGCGGCAAGCACGGCTGCATCGAGACGTTTCTCTCGGGGCCGGGGCTCGCCCGCGACGCCGGCGGGCGCAGCGCGGAAGAACTGGCCGCGGCGACCGACGTGGCGGCCCGCGAGGCGCTCGGCCGCCACGCCGACCGCATGGCGCGCGCGCTCGCCTCGGTGCTCAACCTGCTCGACCCCGACGCGATCGTGCTCGGCGGCGGCCTGTCCAACCTGCCCCACCTGTACGAGGAGGTGCCGCGACTGTGGGGCCGCTACGCGTTCAGCGACCGCGTCGACACGCCGCTGCTGCCGCCCGTCCACGGCGACGCCTCCGGCGTGCGTGGCGCCGCCTGGCTCTGGGAGTGACCCGCCCTCAGTAATGAGGGGGCTTCTCGCCGGGCGCGTCGGCGAGCGGCGCCTGGCCCTGGCTCTCCAGCTCGCGGACCCGCTTCTCGAGCCGCTCGACGCGCTGCGTGAAGTCGCGCAGGACCTCGTCGAGCTCCGCGATCGTGCGCTCCTGGTGGGCGACCTTCTCCTCGAGCGCGATCAGCCGTTCCTGGGACATGGCCGCGAGCATATCCCCGCCCGCGGAGCCCGGGAGATAATCGGCGTCTCGATGAGCGAAAGCTGCGGTCCCCGCGCGGACCTGGACCTCGAACCGGGGCGCCAGGTCGGCCGCTACCGCCTGACGCGCCTGCTCGGCCGCGGCGGCATGGGCGCCGTGTGGCAGGCCGACGACGAGCGGCTCGGGCGCACGGTCGCGCTGAAGATGCTGCAGGAGTGCTGCCCCGGCGACGCCACCGCGCGGGCGCGGCTGCTGCGCGAGGCGCGCGTCGCGTCTTCGCTCAACCACCCCGGCATCGCGGTCATCTACGAGGTCGACGAGATCGCCGAGGGCGACGAGCGCACCGCCTACATCGCGATGGAACACGTGGCGGGCCGCACGTTCGATGCGCTGGTCGGGGATCCTTCGCTCGACCTCGACGCGGCCCTCGATCTCGCCGTGCAGGCCGCGGACGCGCTGGCGGCCGCCCACGCCGCTGGGGTCGTGCACCGCGACGTCAAGCCGGCGAACCTGATGGTCGGCGCGGACGGGCGGGTCAAGGTGCTCGACTTCGGCCTCGCACTGCCCGTCGCGGCCCTCGACCCCGACGCGCCGACCCGCTCGCGTCCGGCGGGGGCGGCTCCCGGGCTCGAGGCCGGCGCCGGCACGGTGCACTACATGTCCCCCGAGCAGGTTCGTGGCGCGGACCTCGACCCGCGCACCGACGTCTTCTCGCTCGGCGTCGTGCTGCACGAGCTGCTCGCGGGCCGCCGCCCCTTCCGCGGCGAGTCGCTGGGCGAGCTGTTCGACGCGATCCTCAACCGCGACCCGGAGCCGCTGGAGCTGGCCGACCCGCGGGGAGCCGACGCGAACCGCGTGCTGCGCCGGATGCTCGCGAAGGACCGCCGCGCACGCCATGCCGACATGCGCGAGGTCGCCGACGACCTGCGGGCGCTGCGCGCCGGAGCCCGTCCGGCCTCGGGTCCCGCCGCCGCCGCGGTCGTCGCGCCCACCACGGCCGTGCTGGCCTTCGTCAACGTCACTGGCAGCCGCGAGGACGACTGGCTGGGGATCGGCGTCTCCGAGACGGTGTCGGCGGACCTCGCGCGGCTCTCCGGCGTCGAGGTGATCGCCCGCGAGCGCACGCTCGAGGTGGTGCGCAAGCTCGGCGACCGCGCCGCGGAGGACCACGTGGCACACGCGCTCGGCCGCGAGCTCGGCGCCCGCTTCGTCGTCTCCGGCGCCTGCCAGCGGGCCGGCGCCGCCGTGCGCGTCACGGCCCGCGTGCTCGACGTCGAGCGGGGGGCGGTCGTGCACGCCGTCAAGCTCGACGGGCCGATCGCCGACATCTTCGCGCTGCAGGACCGCATCGTCGCCGAACTCGCGAGCGGGCTGCGCCAGGCCGCGGCGGCGCTGGGGGCGCAGCTCGCGCCCGGCGCCGCGGCCGCCCCGGCGCTCGACGACGGCGGCGACGAGACGCGCGTGGTCGCCGCCTACGAGGCGTACGCCCGCGGCCTGATCAACCTGCGCGCCGAGACCCGCGACTCGCTGGAGCGGGCGCTCGTCTACTTCGAGCGCGCGGTGGCCGCCGACCCGCTCTACGCGCGCGCCCACTTCTCGCTGGCCGTCGCGCTCGACCTCAAGTCGGACTACGTCGGCTTCCCCGAGCTGCGCCAGCGCGCGCTGGCGAGCTTCCGACGCGCGCTCGAACTGGCGCCAGGGATGGCGGTCGCGTGGCGCGAGATGGGCGCCTGCCTGATCACCGACGGCCGGCTGGACGAGGGGCTGGCCGCGATCGAGAAGGCGCGCGACCTGGCGCCGGACGACGCGGCGTCGTGGGGCGCCCTGGCCCGCGCCCACTTCATCGGCCTCGCCGACTTCGCCGGCGCCGCCGCGCTCTACGAGCGGGCGCTGGCGACGAACCCGCAGGCCGGCTGGTACGCGCTGCAGCTCGCCCACTGCGCGGCCTACCTGCGCGACTTCGCCCGCGGCGAGGCGGCCGCGCGCCGCGCGATCGCGCTGCAGGAGGAGTCGCTGTCCGGGCGCGAGGGCGTGCAGATCGTCGGCGCCTACGTCCGGCTCGGCCACCTGCTGGCCCTGCGCGGCCGCGACGAGGAGGCGCTGCTCGAGTACGACCGCGAGGAGAACTTCGTGCGCCGCGCCGACCACGCGCTGCGCGAGCGGATGGCGATCGAGGTGCGGGTGCGCCGGGCCTCGTCGCTGCGGCGCGCGGGCCGGGCGGCCGAGGGTCGCGACGAAGCGGCGGCCGCGCTCGACGCGTTCCAGCGGCGGCTGGGGCAGGGCGCCGACGACGCCTACACCCGCTACTACGCGGCCCTCGCCCACGCCCTGCTCGACCAGCGCGAGCCGGCGCTCGACGACCTCGAGCACGCCGTGCGCGGCGCCTCCCGCTTCAACCGCGCGCGGGCCCGCATCGAGCCCGACTTCCAGCCGCTGGCCGGCCTGCCGCGGTTCAGGGCGCTGGTGGCGGAGTAGCCCCGAGCAGCCGCTTCTCGGCCTGCAGGAAGTAGGGCACGGCGAGGAACGCGAGCGCGGCGGCGATCGCCCACGCGCCGCGGAAGCCGATCCGCTCGGAGAGGAAGCCGATCGCCACCGAGCCGGTGCCGATGCCGGTGTCGAAGGCGGCCAGGATCGAGCCGAACGCGGCCCCGCGCCGCTCGGGCGGCACGTTCTGCAGCACGAGCGCCGCGAACGCGGGGTAGGCGGCGCCGAAGCCGGTGCCGAAGACGACGGCCGCGGCGATCCAGCCGTTGCGGGTGGGCGGCGGCACCATCATGGCGAGGCCGACCGCGATCGCCACCAGGCACGGGATCAGCACCCGCCGGTGGCCGAGGGCGTCGGTCTGGCGCCCGATCAGCACCCGCGAGAACAGCATCGCGCCGGCGAACACGGTGAAGAACAGGCTCTTCGGCTCGATCCCCGCGCGCTGGGCGTCGACGGCCGAGAACGACGTGATGCCGCCGTAGCCGAACGAGTAGAGGAAGAGCGTCAGCGACAGGAACACGATCCGCCACTCGACGACGCCGCCGCGGCCCCCGGCGCGGAACCGCGGCTCGTGGCGCGGCTCGCGCAGCCGCGACGCGATCGCCGCCATCACCAGGTTGAGGGCGCCGCAGGCGAGGCACACCGCCGGCCAGCCGTGCGCCTTGAGCGCGAAGCCGAACGACGGCGCCATCGAGATCGCGGCGATCGTCGACAGCCCCCACAGGCCGAGGCCCTCGGCCCGGCGATGAGCCGGCAGGATGTCCGAGACGAACGCGGCCGAGGCCGCCATCAGCCCCGACCAGAAGGCGCCGTGCAGCGGCACCAGCGCCAGCAGCGGCGTCACGCCGGGGACGACGGCGTAGGCGGCGGCGAACACCGCCAGCACGAGGCTGCACGAGACCAGCACCCGGCGCCGGCCGAAGCGGTCGGCCAGCGCCCCCGTGAAAGGTGCGGCGATCGCCGACGAGTAGGTGAGCAGGCCCAGGAACATCCCGGCCGCGAAATCGCTGCCGCCCAGCTCCAGGATGCGGAAGGGAGCCGTCGGGAACAGCATGAACGCCGACAGGAACACCGTGAACGTGAAGCCGCACATGACGAAGAACAGCGGCGTGAACAGGCGGTCGGAGGCGGCGGGGCCGGAATCGCTCAAGCGGGAGGGGCATTCTAGCCCCCGCGGGGGCGCACTATTTTCGCGATCGAGGTGGCACACCTCTTGGACTCTGCCTCCGACCAGGAGGACACATGCCTGCGCGCCGAATGATCACCGTGGACGGCAACGAAGCGGTTGCCGCCGTCGCCCACCGCCTCTCCGAGGTCATCGCGATCTACCCGATCACCCCTTCTTCGTCGATGGGCGAGCTGTCGGACGCCTGGTCGGCCTACGGCCAGACCAACGTGTGGGGCCGCGTGCCCGAGGTCGTCGAGATGCAGTCCGAGGGCGGCGCCGCCGGCGCCGTGCACGGCGCGCTGCAGGCGGGAGCGCTCAGCACGACGTTCACGGCCTCCCAGGGCCTGCTGCTGATGATCCCCAACATGTACAAGATCGCGGGCGAGCTGACCCCGTTCGCGATGCACGTGGCCGCCCGCACGCTGGCGACCCACGCGCTCTCGATCTTCGGCGACCACTCCGACGTGATGGCCTGCCGCCAGACCGGCTTCGCGATGCTGTGCTCGGGCTCCGTGCAGGAGGCGCAGGACATGGCGGCGATCGCCCACGCGGCGACGCTGCGCGCGCGCCTCCCGTTCCTGCACTTCTTCGACGGCTTCCGCACGTCGCACGAGGTGGCCAAGATCGAGGAGCTCGTCAACGAGGACCTGCTGGCGCTGATCGACGAGCAGCAGATCCTCGACCACCGCACGCGGGCGCTCTCGCCCGACCGGCCGGTGATCCGCGGCACCGCCCAGAACCCCGACGTCTTCTTCCAGGCCCGCGAGGCCGCCAACCTGTTCCACGACGCCTGCCCCGGCCACGTCAGGGAGGCGATGGAGCGCTTCGCGAAGATCACGGGCCGCGCCTACCGCCTGTTCGACTACGTCGGCCACCCCGAGGCCGAGCGCGTGATCGTGCTGATGGGCTCGGGCGCCGAGGCCGTGCACGAGCTGGTCGACTGGATGGTCGCCCGCGGCGAGAAGGTCGGCGTGCTGAAGGTCCGCCTGTTCCGCCCGTTCGCGACCGCCGACTTCCTGCACGCGCTGCCGCGCACGGTGAAGTCGCTGGCGATCCTCGATCGCACCAAGGAGCCGGGCGCCACCGGCGAGCCGCTGTACCAGGACGTCGTCACCGCGCTGCGCGAGGCCGAAGAAGCCGGCAACTCGCCGTTCGCGGCGCGGCCGAAGGTCGTCGGCGGCCGCTACGGCCTGTCCTCGAAGGAGTTCGGCCCGCCCGCGGTGAAGGCGGTGTTCGACAACCTGGCCGCCGAGAAGCCGAAGAACCACTTCACGGTCGGCATCGTCGACGACGTCACCCACCTGTCGCTGCCGCTGGACAACGAGTTCGACATCGAGCCCGACGACGTGGTGCGGGCGGTGTTCTACGGCCTCGGCGCCGACGGCACCGTGGGCGCCAACAAGAACTCGATCAAGATCATCGGCGAGGAGACGCCCAACTTCGCCCAGGGCTACTTCGTCTACGACTCCAAGAAGTCGGGTGCTTCGACCATCTCCCACCTGCGCTTCGGCCCGCGCCCGATCCGCTCGACCTACCTCGTGCGCCAGGCCGGGTTCGTGGCCTGCCACCAGCCCGAGTTCGTCGAGAAGTTCGACGTGCTGGAGACCGCCCGGCCGGGCGCCACCTTCCTGCTCAACACGCCGTGGGGCCCCGACAAGGTCTGGGACACGCTGCCGCGCGAGCTGCAGGAGGGCCTGGTCGAGCGCCGCATGAAGCTCTACGTGATCGATGCCGTCAAGGTCGCGGGCGACGCGGGCCTCGGCGGGCGCATCAACACGGTCATGCAGGTGTGCTTCTTCGCGCTCTCCGGCGTGCTGCCGCGCGAGCAGGCGATCGAGGAGATCAAGCACGCGATCGAGAAGACCTACTCGAAGCGCGGCGCCGAGATCGTCAAGCGCAACTACGCCGCGGTCGACGCGGCGCTCGCCCACCTTCACGAGGTCAAGGTCACGGACCGCGCGTTGACGGACCGCCGCCGCCCGGGCATCGTCTCGGAGAACGCGCCGGAGTTCGTCAAGCGGGTCGAGGCCGTGATGCTCGCGGGCAAGGGCGACCTGCTGCCGGTCAGCGCGTTCCCGATCGACGGCACCTGGCCGGTCGGCACCACCCAGTGGGAGAAGCGCAACATCGCGCTCGAGATCCCGGTCTGGGACCCCAAGATCTGCATCCAGTGCAACTACTGTGCGTTCGTCTGCCCGCACGCGGCGATCCGCACCAAGGCCTACCCCGAGGCCTCGGCCAAGGGCGTGCCGGACGACTTCCTGAAGGTGCCGTTCAAGTCCAACGAGATCCCGGACCACCTCTACACGGTCCAGGTCGCGCCCGAGGACTGCACGGGCTGCGGGCTGTGCGTCGCCGCCTGCCCCGCGAAGGACAAGACCAACCCGCGGCACAAGGCGATCGACATGGTGCCGCAGCGGCCGATCCGCGAGCTGGAGGCCAAGCGCTTCGAGACCTTCCTCTCGCTGCCCGAGATCGACCGCACCGCGATCAAGCGGATGGACGTCAAGGGCTCGCAGCTCCTGCAGCCGCTGTTCGAGTTCTCCGGCGCCTGCACGGGCTGCGGCGAGACGCCGTACGTGAAGCTGCTGTCGCAGCTGTTCGGCGACCGCGCGGTCGTGGCCAACGCCACCGGCTGCTCGTCGATCTACGGCGGCAACCTGCCGACCACGCCGTGGGCGGCCAACAAGGACGGCCGCGGCACGGCCTGGGCCAACTCGCTGTTCGAGGACAACGCCGAGTTCGGCCTCGGCCTGCGGCTGGCCCTCGACTCCCGCAAGCGCACCGCCGAGCAGCTGCTGAAGCGGCTGGCGGCGGAGGTGGGCGAGGAGCTGTGCGGCGCGCTGCTCGGCGCCGACATGAGCACCGAGAAGGGCATCGCGGAGCAGCGCGAGCGGGTCGTGGCGCTGCGCGCGAAGCTGGCGGCGGTCAGGACGCCCGACGCGCGGGCGCTCGAGTCGGTGGCCGACGACCTGGTCAAGAAGTCGGTGTGGATCGTGGGCGGCGACGGCTGGGCCTACGACATCGGCTTCGGCGGCCTCGACCACGTGCTGGCCTCGGGCCGCAACGTCAACATCCTGGTGCTCGACACCGAGGTCTACTCCAACACCGGCGGCCAGCAGAGCAAGGCGACGCCGCTGGGCGCCTCGGCCAAGTTCGCCGAGGCGGGCAAGGACATCGGCAAGAAGGACCTGGGCCTGCTGGCGATGACCTACGGCAACGCCTACGTCGCGCGCATCGCGATGGGCGGCAAGATGCAGCAGACGGTGCAGGCCTTCCTCGAGGCCGAGGCCTTCGACGGCCCGTCGCTGATCATCGCGTACAGCCACTGCATCGCCCACGGCTACGACATGGTCCACGGCCTCGACCAGCAGAAGCTGGCCTGCGAGACCGGGGTCTGGCCGCTGTTCCGCTTCGACCCGCGCCGGGTCGCCGCCGGCCAGCCGCCGCTGCTGGTCGACTCGCCGCCGCGCAAGGGCAAGGTGGCGGACTACATGCGCAACGAGGCGCGCTTCCGCATGGTCGAGCGGATCGACAAGGAGCGCTTCCAGCGCCTCGCGAAGATGTCCGAGAAGGCCGCGATCCAGCGCTTCTCGGTCTACGAGCAGCTCGCCGGCCTGAAGGTGGCCCTGCCCCCGGCCGAACCGGAGCCGGTCGGCGCAGCCGCGGCAAAGAAGGAGTAGGGAGAGCGTCATGGACCTCAAGACCAACTACCTCGGGTTCGACCTGGCGCACCCGTTCCTGCCGGGCGCCTCTCCGCTGTGCGACGACCTCGACACCGTCAGGCGGCTGGAGGACGCCGGCGCCCCGGCCCTCGTGCTGCGCTCGCTGTTCGAGGAGCAGATCGTCCGCGAGCAGGTCGCGACCTTCGTCCACACCGAGTCGCACGGCGAGTCGTTCGCCGAGGCGATGACCTACTTCCCGGCGCCGCAGAGCTTCGTGCTCGGGCCCGACGAGTACCTCGACCACCTGCGGCAGGTGAAGCGGGCCGTGTCGATCCCGGTGATCGCCTCGCTCAACGGCACCACGCCGGGCGCGTGGATCGATCACGGCAAGCTGCTCGAGGAGGCCGGCGCCGACGCCATCGAGCTCAACGTCTACCGGCTCGCCACCGACCTCGAGACGGACGGCCGCGCGGTGGAAGAAGCGACGCTCACGATGGTGCGCGACCTGCGGGCGGCGGTGACCCTGCCGCTGGCGGTCAAGCTCTCGCCGTTCTACTCGGCTCCCGCGTCGTTCGGGGCGCAGTGCGCGCGAGCCGGCGCTTCCGCCCTCGTGCTGTTCAACCGCTTCTACCAGCCGGACGTCGATCCCGTGGCGCTGGAGGTGAAGCGCGAGCTGCACCTGTCCACCTCGGAGGAGCTGCCGCTGCGGCTGCGCTGGCTGGCGATCCTCTCCGGCCGGGTCGCCGCCGACCTCGCGGTCAGCGGCGGCGTGCACACCGCGGTCGACGGCGTGAAGTCGATCATGTGCGGCGCCAGCGCGGTGCAGGTGGTCTCGGCCCTGCTCAAGCACGGCCCCGACCACCTCAAGGAGCTGCGGGTCTCGTTCGAGCGCTGGCTCGAGGAGCACGAGTGGAACTCGGTCTCCGAGATGCGCGGCAACCTCGGCCTCGACCGCTGTCCCGACCCCGCGGTCTACGAGCGCGCCAACTACATGCTCATGTTGCAGAGCTGGAAGGCGTAGGCCGAGTCTCATGTCGTCGAGCGAGGGCGGGCGCCCGGCGCCCGCCCCGTACTCCAACCCCTACCTCGCCGGCTTCGGCCTCGGCCTGGTGCTGCTCGCGGCCTTCGTGCTGATGGGCCGCGGGCTGGGCGCCGTCGGCGCATTCAACACGGTGGTCGCCTGGCTCGCCTCGCTCGCCGCGCCGCAGTGGGTCGCGGACCACGAGTTCCTGGGGCGCTACCTGGGCGACGGCGAGCATCACCCGCTGCGCTCGTGGATCGTGCTGGAGGTGGTCGGCCTCGCGCTCGGCGCGCTGCTCTCCGGCTGGCTCGCCCACCGCGTCGCCGGGACCGTCGAGCGCGGCCCGCGCGCGTCGGTCGGCGCGCGGCTCGGCCTCGCCTTCGCGGGCGGGGCGCTGATGGGCGTCGGCGCCGACCTGGCCCGCGGCTGCACCTCGGGCCAGGCGCTCACCGGCGGCGCGATGCTCAACCTCGGGAGCTGGGCCTTCATGATGTGCGTGTTCGCCGGCGCCTACGCGGCGGCGCCGCTGGTGCGGAGGCAGTGGCGATGAACGCTCCGCTCTTCGAGACGGGCGCCTTCGGCGAAGGCGTCTCGCTGCTGCTCGCCCTGCTGCTGGGGATCGGCTTCGGCTTCGCGCTGGAGCGGGCCGGCTTCGGCAGCGCGCGCAAGCTCACCTCGCAGTTCTACCTGGACGATCTCGCGGTCTTCAAGGTGATGTTCACCGCGATCGTGACCGCGATGATCGGCACCAGCGCGCTGGCCTGGGCGGGCGCGCTCGACCTGTCGCTGGTCGCGCTGGTCCCCACGTACTGGATCGCGCAGGTCGCCGGCGGCCTGCTGCTGGGCGTCGGCTTCGTCGTCGGCGGCTACTGCCCGGGCACCGGCGTCGCGGCCGCGGCCACCGGCCGCCTCGACGGTCTCGTCACCCTGCTCGGCATCCTCGCGGGCTGCGCCGGCTTCGCCTTCGCCTACCCGGCGCTCGAGGGCCTGTACCTGGCCGGCGAGATGGGCGAGCAGACGCTGCCGGACTTCTTCGGCGTCCCCCGCGCGCTCGTCGTCGCCGCGGTCCTCGCGATGGCCCTCGCCGGCTTCGCCGCCGCCCACGCGATCGAGCGCCGCTTCGCCGACCGGCGGGTGTAGCGCGGCCTCCGCTCGCCGTCGGGGCAATCAGCCGCGAATGATCTGCGCCATGCAGTCCGCGAGCTTCTCCGGCGTGCACACGAGGACGTCCATGCCGACCTTGCGGAGCTTGCGAGCGGTCGGCTTGTTGTAGGCCGGGCGGGCGTCGTACCCCAGCGCGCCGAGCCCGATCATGCGGATGCCGCTGCGGGCCATCTCCTCGACCTGGCGCACGAGCGCGCCCTCCGGGCCGCCTTCGTAGAAGTCCGTGATCAGCACGACGATGGTCCGAGCGGGTTCGCGCACGAGCTGGTTCGCGTACTGCAGGGCCTGGGCGATCAGCGTGCCGCCTCCGAGCTGCACGCGGAGCAGCACGTCGACCGGCTGGCCGACCTGGTCCGAGAGGTCCACGACCTGGGTGTCGAACAGGAACAGGGACGTGCGGACCGACGGCAGCTCGTGGAAGATCGAGGCCATCACCGCGGAGTGGATCGCCGAGTCGAGCATCGAGCCTGACTGGTCGACCGCGATCACGACGTGCCAGGGGCGACGGTTGCGCTCGGCCGCGAAGTAGTAGACGCGGTCCACCAGCAGCCGGCCGTGGCGGCGGTCGTAGTGCTTCAGGTTGCGGCGGAGCGTGGTCTTGAGATCGAGGTTGCGCCAGACCCGGCGCGGCGAGTGCCGGTCGCGCCGGATCGCGCCCGTGATCGCGGTCTCCACCTGGAGCTGCATCCGGCGCTTCAGCTCCTCCACCACCTTCTCGATGATGCGCCGGGCCAGCGCGCGGGTCCGCTCGTCGAGCAGGTCCTTGTGGGTCAGCAGCGTCTTCACCAGCTCCGTGCTGGGCTCGATCCGCTCGAGCAGCTTGGGCTGGTCGAGCAGCTCGCGGATGCCGCGGCGCCGCACGAGTTCCCGCTCCATCACCTCGCGCGCCTGCCGCGGAAACAGCTCGCCCACGCCGTCGACCCACTGCGGAACGGTCAGCGCCGACGGGCCGCGCCCACCCGTGCGCGATCCCGTCGATTCGGGGGCGTCCTGGTAGAGGAAGCCGACGAGCTGCTCGATCCGTTGCAGCCGCGGGTCGCCGCCCAGGCTCAGCCCGGCAGCCTCCGCGTCACGTCCCAGCACCAGCCGCCAGCGCGCCACCTGGGGGGCCTGGCTGGGCATCAGAATCCCCACTCGGACAGGATGCGGCCGGCCCGTTCATCGAGTCGCGCCAGCAGCACGCCGGCGGCCACCGAGGTGGAGAGGCGGGTGAGCTGTTCGGGTTCCTTGAGACCGTGGCGCTGCGCCACGCGGTCCGCGAGTGTCTGGCGCTGGCGTTCGTGGAGACGGCCGAACGCCGAGCGCAGGCGCGGGAGCATCACCAGGAACGCGTCGTGGTCGGCCGCCGCCAGCAGATCGTCGACCGCGTTCACGAGGTGATCGGCCCCGAGCAACAGCGAGGTGCGGCTGGCGGCCAGCATCCCGTCCAGGAACTCTCCGGCTGCCACCATGCGCTCCGGGGGCTCGCGGGCCCACGCCGCGAGGGCGGAACTCGTGTCCTCCGGCGAAGCGACGCGGAGCTCGGCCAGCATGCCCAGGAACGCGCCGCGCAGGAAGGGGACCTGGCTCGCGTCGGCCGCGCCCCGGACGTGCTGGACGAGCACGTCGCGATCGAGCGCTCCACTCTCGTCGCCGAGCAGGGTCTCGGCCACCACCCGCAGCGCTTCCACGATGTGTTCCTGCTCGGCGTCCGGCGCGTTCGCCGCCTCGCCCAGGGCGAAGCAGGCCCGGTCGAAACACTGCTCGACGAGATCGTCGAACCGCTCGCGGCGCACCTGCTGGTAGACCAGTTGCCGGCGCAGGACCTGGATGTGGCGGAGGCCCGTGGCCAGCGACACGAACCGCGGATCGGTGGCGACGGCGGCCCGGCACGCGTGCTCGGCCTCGTCGACCAGGGTCGGCAGGTCCATCTCGAGCGCCTCGCGGAGCCTCTGAGCCGTCAGCCCGGCCTGATCGGCGTGCTGGGCGAGCTGCTCGCGCAGCCGTGCCAGCGACGCGGTCTCGATCGTGTCGCCGTACAGGGCGCACTCGACCAGCGTCGGCTCGACCTCGGGACTCCACAGCAGGCGCCACACCTCCTTGAAGAGGGTGCCTCCGGTGGGACCGGCGCCGCCGGCCTCGAACAGCTCGACGAGCGGCACCTTAAGGAAGGCGAGGCGGTGCACGAAGGCCGACCGCGAGCGCCCGTCGCCCTCGCGCCGGTCGATCCTGACCGTGATCCGCTTCTCCTGGTCGATCACCTCGCCCAGCTCCAGGCGGACGAGCTGCTCGTGGAAGTCCGCGACCAGCGGCAGCCGCCCCAGCTCGGGCGTGACCGCGCCGATCCGGGACCCGATGTCCGTGGCGTCGATCGCTTCCCGCAGCGGGCCGCCGTGCCGCTCGGGGCTTCCCTTGCAGCAGCAGGTGAACAGCGCGTCGTGGACGTCGTCGAGGATCGGCGTCCGGCGCCGGCGCAGCGCGGCGAGCATGCGGGCGTGCTGGGCGACGCTGATCGCGTCGGCGGAGGAGACCATTTCCCCCGCCCGGCGCGCCCGCTTGAGAGTCGCCACGACGTGGCGCGCCAGCAGCTCGTCGAGGTCGCCGCCCTCCCCCAGTTCCCACACCGACTGGTAGAACTGCGGGGCCCGGTTGCCGGCACCGTAGCCCGAGAGCTCGGAGACGCGGAAGAAGGAGTAGGGGACCACGGACGTGAGCCAGGTGCCGGCCGGGATCTCGGGCGGCGGCGTCTGGTCCTCGCGGTCGAGGAAGAGGTGGAATCCACCGCAGACCACCATCGCCTGGGCGGGGCGCAGGCCCCTGCGTTCGAGTCCCGCGCGGATCGCCCGCCACATGAAACGCTCGCGCTCCCGGGTGCCGTCCGCGGCCAGCCGTTCCGGAGCCGCCGTCGCTCTCGCGGCGGCGCAGAAGGTGGCCAGCTCGCGACGAAACGTCTCGCGGTCTCGCACGGCATCGCCGAACTCGAACAGGCTGTCCCACGCCTGGTCCCAGCTCCGGAAGCCGGCCGCCTCGGCGAGACCCTGGTAGAAGCGGCTCTCGACGAGGGCCGCCTCGGGATCGGGCGGCGGGGCCGGGGGCGCGTCCTCGGCCCCCGCCGGGAGCCGCCGCACCAGGGCCGCGTGGGGCAGGTCGATCAGCTCCACCTCGGCGCCGATCGCGGAAGCGGTCTTCATGGCGACGTACTCGGGGGAGTAGGCGAGCAGCGGATACCACGCGGCGAGGCGCGCGGGGACCCGCTCGCCGGGGCCCGCCCCGTCCGAAAGCCCCAGCACGTCGTGGTCGTCGCGGAACGAGGAGTAGAGCGCCACCGGCGGCCGCGTGCGCGGGTGGACGACGAAGCGCACCAGGTCCGTCGCTTCGGACGGCCCCTCGACGAAGACGACGCGGGGCTTCCGCTCGCGAATCGCGGCTTCGAGGTGCCGCGCCACGCGCGGCGAGTGGTGCCGCACCGGAAACCAGTGGAGCTCGTCCGACAGGACCCTCTCCACCGCCTCGCGGACCGGGGCCTCGTGCAGCTCGGGCAGGGGCAGCGCGCTCACTTTCCGGGCACGACCTCCTGGAGACCACGGTAGAAGGCGTCCCAGTCGGGGTCCTTCACGGCGCGCTTCTTGGCGACGAGCGTGGCGTACTCGCGCAGTGCGCCGAGGTCGGTCAGGTCCTCCTTCACGATCGAGCCGACGATGTTGCGGGCAATGTCGCCGCCCCCCAGCTTCTTCTTGCCGAAGAACGTCGCGCGCAGGGTGGCTTCCACCGCGACGCCGATGGCCTCGGCGGTGGAGAGCGTCGTCGAGGGCTGCTTGAGACTGACGCCCTCGGCGCTCTGCCCGTTGCGAATCTCGCGGAACACGGTCGCGATCAGCTCCGCGATGCGCGGCGGGACCTCCATCGGCAACCGGTAGCGCTCGAGCAGTTCCGCCGAGCGCTGCTGCACGATCTGCACCTCGGTCTTGGCTTCGTCGACGACCGGGATGTGGATGTAGTTGAAGCGCCGCTTGAGCGCCGCCGACAGCTCGTTCACCCCCTGGTCGCGGGTGTTGGCGGTGGCGATCACGTTGAAGCCGGGGCGGGCCCACACCATGTTGGCGTCCGGCAGCTCGGGCACGGCGATCGCCTTGTCGGAGAGGATCGACACCAGTGCGTCCTGGACGTCGGGGACGCAGCGCGTGATCTCCTCGAAGCGCAGCAGGCCGCCCGATCGCATCGCGACCATGGTGGGCGCGGGGATGAGGTTGGCGGGCGTCGGCCCTTCGGCGATCACCCGGGCGATGTTCCACGAGTACTTGACCTGTTCCTCGGTGGTCCCGGCCGTGCCCTGGATGGTGAGCGTCGAGTTCCCGCTGATCGCCGCGGCGAGGTGCTCGGAGAGCCAGCTCTTGCCCGTGCCCGGGTCCCCCAGCAACAGCAGCGCCCGCTCCGAGGCCAGCGTCACGATCGCCCGCTCCACGATCGAGCGGTCGCCGTAGAACTTGGTCGTGATCGGCACCGCCCGCTTCCGGCCGCCGACCTTGGCCTCCACCGTGACGCCGCCCACGACGTAGGTCAGCACCGATCGCGGCGACAGCCGCCAGTTCTCGGGCCGCTCCTGGTCGTCGGCCTGTGCGAGCGCCTCGAGCTCCTCGCGGTAGCGGACCTCGGCGGGCTCGCGCAGCCGCTCTCGCCCGTCTGCCTTCTGCTCGTCCGCCATCGCGATCCTCTCCTTCAGGTGAACTTGAGCGCCTTGACCAGCGACGCGGCGTCGAACGCGGCGTCCTTCAACTGCACCGCCACCGGCCCGTCCGCGGCGAAGAACGTGAGCGGCTGGAATACGAAGCGGCACATCTCGTAGTGGAGGACCCCGAACAACGGCCGCTTCTGGGTCCGCGTCCAGCCACCGAGGGCCTCCCTCAGCGGCGCGTCTTCGCCACCGGTGCCGGTGACGACCACGTATTCGCCTTCGGGGGTCGCGACCGGGAAGCGCAACTGGTGCTCCCGTTCCACGACCTCCGGCTTGCCGACCTTGAAGTCGCGCAACGCGAGCTCCTCGTGGAGTTCGATCTCGAGGTCGAAAGGACCGGGCTGGTGGGCGACCAGGCGCTCCAGGGCCCGCCTCGGGTCGAAAGCCAGCAGCGGTTCCCAGTCGGCCACCCGCTCGTCGAGCGACTCGACCCTGGACTCCCGGGACAGGTTGAGGCGGCCGTCTTCGGTGAGCATCGCCCCGGTCACGCGCACCGCTTTCCCCGGCAGCCACACGTTGGGCTTGAACCCCTGCGGCTGCGGGAGGTGGAGGCACGCTTCGGCAGCGAGTTCCACGTCGGGCTTCAAGGGAAACACCACCGACCAGACGACGGGAGCGCCCGCCCCGAGCCCCTCCGCCGCACGAAGCGTACGCAGCCGGAACTCGAACGCGGCGAAGGCGCCCGGCACCACCCGCTTGGCCACCCCGAGGCTGACCAGGTCGAGGCTCGCGACGGCGCGGCTGCCCGGCTGCCGGGTGAGCTGCCTCCAGTGCTCCTCGTCCTCCCGCGCGAGGGCTCGCTGGAGGCCGTGGCTGAGCATCCAGGCGCGGCTCAGGAAGAAGGCGAATCGGCGGCGCGAGAAGCTGGGGTCGTTGCGCGCGAAGCGGCCGAGCTCCTCGGTCGCCACACGCAGCGTGAACCCCAGCCGCAGCAGGCGCATCCGCGACGCCGCCTCGAAGGAGACGAAGAGCGTCTGGCGCGTCGCCTCCGAAGCGGCGGCGAGCCCGGTCAGCAGCAGGTCCTCGACCGCCGCCTGCAGGTCGGCGAGCAGCCGGGCCAGGGCGGCGCGCTCGGGCGGCGGCGGGAGACTCACTCGTCGCCGCTCTCGGGACGGGCTGCTTCGACCAGCGCCCGCATCCGGGCCGCCGCGAACTCGAGCGTCAGCAGTCGCTCGAAGACGCGCAGGCTGGCCTGGGTGCGCATCAGTTCCGCCGCCGCACCACGATCCCCGTCCCGAATCGCGGCGCGCAGACCGTCGAGCCGAGCGACCAGGTGCGTGGCCCCGACCTGGTCGAACTCGGCTCGCATGGCGTCGAGCACCTGCAGTCGCTCGGGACCGGCGGCTCGCAGGCCTCCGACGGCGAGGTCTTCGATCTCGGCCTGCAGGCGGCCGAGCGTGTATGCGATCTCGAGCGCTTCGCTCACAGGGCGTAGTAGTCCTCGGGCAAGGTCTCGGTGGGGCGCCAGTCCACCTCTCCGGCCTGGGCCGCGCGATAGCGCAGCAGCAGTTCGGCGCCCTCCGGGCTCTTGTCGAGCGGCCACTGGTCGGCGGCGATCCGCGCCCACTCGAACGCGTGGCGGGGATCGAGCTGGCCCGCCGCGGCCAGGCCCAGCATCAGCACGACGAGGTGCTTGCAGATCTCGCCGCCACCCTGGCCCATGCACGGCTGCAGCCCGGCATCGAAGCAGCCGAAGCGCCCCGCGTCGCCGATCCAGCAGGCGTAGAACGCGTCCTCCTGGGTCTGGCTCTTGACGATGCCGCCGACGGATCGCGGGGTGGCTTCGCTGTAGAGATGGAAGGACTGCTGCTTGAGCATCTGGACGCCGCGTTCGACCTTCTTCGGGTCGGTGAGCGAACGGAGGTGGAGCGCCAGCGCGCGGACGTCGAACTGCGCGTCCTGCGGTCGGCGCACGCAGGCCAGCAGCGCGACGAACTGCTCCTCGTCGAGGACCCGGACCTCGGGGCACGTGGCCTGCACCCGGCGCTCCAGGTCGGCCTTTCCCTTCTGGCGGCCCGGGCCCACCACGAGAAAGTCGACCTCGGTGGCTTCCGGGCCGACCACGACGGCCCCGGCCGCCTCGACCATGGCGGCGGGGCCTTCGACGTCGAGTCCGCGCGAGAAGCCGCCGGCGAAGAGAAAACGGCGGCCCTCCAGCCTGGGTCGCACGAGGTGCAGGAACTCCCGCTCGTCGAGGACCCGGGGGCCTTTCCCCTTCGCCTGCAGGCGGGCGGCCGCGTCCCGCGCGGCTTTCTTGCCCGGGCCCGGCTTGTCGCCCAGCACCAGGTAGTCTGCCCCCGGAACGCGCGGCACGACGCGGGCGCCATGACGGGTCACGTGCTCGCGCGGGCCCTTGACGCCGAAGGTCGCCGGCCAGCGGGCGAAGGCTCCGAAGAAGGCGAACTTCTTCCCGGCCAGGTCCTCCTGCAGGTCGAGCGCCAGTGGCTTCGGCTTCTTCATCAGTAGGCGTAGAAGTCCTCGGGGACCGTCTCGGTGGGCCGCCAGTCGATCTCGCCGGCCTCCACGCCCTTGTACCGGATCAGCAGGGCGCTCTGGGCTTCGCGATCGAGCATCGGCTTGTGCAACGTGCTGCGCTGGACCCAGTCGTCGAGCGTGTCGGCCGACACTTCCCCGGCCTGCGCCAGGCCGACCACGAGCACGAGCAGGTGCTTGCAGAGGGCCCCGCGCAGGCCCCCGCAGGCATTGAGGTTCTGGGTGCAGCAGCCGTACGCGCCGTCCGCCGCCAGCGCGGCGGCGTAGACGAGATTCGGATCGCTCTGGCTCTTCACGATCCCGGCCAGACGGGACTCGGACACCTCGACGAAGAGCTGGAACCGCTCGGCCTTCAACATACCGAGCGCCTTCGACAGTCGCGCCTTCTCGATCGACCGCTCGAGGCGCTGCATGAACACGGCAAGGTCGACAGGACCTTCGTCGCGCTTGCGCGCCTCCAGCGCCGCGAGGGCCGCGGGACTGGGCCCCTTGCCCGTCCAGACCAGTTCGGCGGGCAGGGTGAAGCCCCGCGGCCAGCGGGTGTCGCCGTCGAACAGGGCGCCAGCGAGGCTGGCTGCGCCGAGGCGCGCCTCCGCCAGGATCGCGCCCTGCAGTTGCGCGCCCGCGAGGTCGGCGCCATCGAGGTCGGCGCCTGTCAGGTCGGCGCCTGCGAGGCGAACTCCCGCGAGGCGCGCCTTCCGGAGGTCGGCATTCTCGAATCTCGCCCGCGAGAAGTCGCCACCAGACAGGTCCGCGCCCTCCAGCCGGGCCCCGGTGAACGAGGCCTCGGGCATCGACACCAGCCTCGCACCGCGCAGGTCGAGCCCCGAGCAGTCTGCGCGCCGGAACGGGGCGACGAGGTCGGCCTCCGCGTGCCGGCGATTCCAGCGCTTCACCCCGGCCGGGCCGCCGGCGAGCAGCGCCAGGAGTTCCTGGCGCAGGGCCCTGCTCTCGGCCTGCCTGGCTCGCGCAGCCGCCTGGGCCTCGGCCGCCTGCTTCGCGAGTTGCTCCTCGCTGGGCCCCACGACACCCAGGGCCTCGTACCACGCCGCCGTGCACAACGTCTTCAGGGCCGAACCCTTGACCGGGCTCCGGCTGCTGCTGCACGACACCCCGATCGGCTCGAGCGCGCCCTGCTTGCGCGCGTCCTCGATCAGCTCCAGGACCGCATCGCCGAACGAGGTCGACCGGCTCCACTGCGGACGGCGGCCGGCGCCAGACAGCACACGGTCCGACGATGCACCCCAGGGCCGATTCCACTGGCGGACTTCCAACTCGAGCTTGTCGCCTCCGGAGCAGGCAACTTCGAGCGTCGTGGCCAGGTCGTGGGCAGCGGCCGCGACCTGCTCCAGTTCGAGCAGCTTCGGCCCCTTAATGGAACTCAAGCTGGAAGCCTTCTCTCATTCCCGCGTCTCGAACCTTTGGGTGAGCCCGATGGTGCCATCGGCCGATGGCCCTTGTCAGGCCTGGTGCTCGCGCGAGTTCGCGGACCTCGCGCATCGGATCCGCTCAGCGCAGGATCTGGCAGCGGTCGAACTCGCAGCCTGCGCGAAGGGGCATCTCCACCGATCTCGGATCGTAGACGCAGACGCTGCCCGACCAGTCGCCGCAGAAGGCCTTGTTGCCGGTCTGGCCGGGCGTCAGCGGCTCGGCACGGAACGAGAACTCCTCCTGGTTGCTCGACATCGCGAACGAGAAGCGGTAGCCGTTCTTCGCCGGCTGCGCGTGCTCGTCGGCCAGGAAGCTGGGGCCGTCGTAGAAGGCGTAGCAGCTTCGGGGCGCCACCAGGCAGTCCGGACGGTCGTAGCGCCCGAGCGTGCGCACGAACTCGGTCTCGGCGGCGACGACGGCCTTCACCGTCTGCAGCGCGACGGCCTCGTTCGCCGAGATCCGGGCCCGCAGCAGGCTGGGAATGGCGATCGCCGCGATCATGCCGACCACGGCGACGACCACCAGCATGCTGCCGAGCCCGGCAGCAGCCCCGCCGACGCTGGTGAAGGGCGCCAGGAAGTAGGCGAGAGGGTTGCGCGGCGCGGGCAGGGCCGAGCCGGGCGCCACGTGGTCCTGCAACGCCGCGACGCGCTTGCACAGGAAGGGATGGCTGGAACCGAGTTCTGCCGCGGCGCTCCACAGGTCGCCCGCGTCGCGCCCCTGGTCCATGAACGCGGCCACGTCGGCCCGCGCAGCCTGGCGCCCGCCGGCGGCCAGCACGATCAGGCCGCGGTGGGCGGCCTCGAGGTCCCCCACGACCGCGAGGCCGCAGCGGTCGCAGGTGTACTCGCACGCGCGCGAGTACGCCGCGCCCAGCAGCGGCATCAGGTTGAAGGGCAGCAGGTAGCCCGCCCACTTCAGGTGGCCGGCCGCGACGTGGCCGACCTCGTGCGCGATCACGAACTCGAGCTGGCGCGGGTCCTGGCAGGCGTCGACCAGGTCCGAGTAGACGATCACGAAGCGGCGGCCGAACAGGCGCGTGGCGAAGGCGTTGAGCGAACCGCCCGCCTGCAGCACGTAGCACTCGGGAGGCTCCGCCAGCCCCAGCCGCGCGGCCGAGCGGACGACGGCGGCGTGCAGCTCGGGAAGCTGTCGCTCGCTCACCCGCAGGCCGTTGCCGCGGACCCAGCCGAGGAACGCCGCGCGCGCGACGAGGCCGAACGCGAGGCCGATCGCGCCGTAGAAGATGCCGAAGATGCTCACTACCAGCAGCAGCCAGCACAGGCTCGAGAAGGCGATGCCGATCGCGAACAGCGGCTTCTCCTTGGGCGAGCGCAGGTCCTCGTCGAAGCCCTGCGCGACGCCACGGTTCGGCAGGACGACCGCAGGTGGCCGGGGCGACGCGGGCAGGGGCGGCGCCGCGCCCTCGCTCGGGGCGCCCGCGGGAGGCGGGGCCGGAACGGCGGCGGGCTGCGGGGCGCCGCAGCGGCAGGCCGGGACTCGAGCCGGCACGCGACGCCCGCACTGCGGGCAGAGCCAGGTGGTCGGCGACGGGGTGGAAGCGGACACGGGCGTCCTCCTCGGGAACGCGGACGTTGATCTTTCGCGGGGAGAGCGACCGGGAGAATAACCGAGCCGCCGGCCCGGCGGAAACACTTGTGCGGCGCCGCGGGCGAGTTGGACAATGGCGGCCGACGAGGAGCCCTGATGCGACGAGCCGCGTGCCTGCTGTTGCCCCTGGGACTGCTGGCCCGATCCGCGGTGGCTGCGCCCCCGGACTGGGTCGAGGTGCGCAGCCCGCACTTCACCGTCTACTCCAATGCCGGCGAAGCGGATGCCCGGCGCGCAGCCCAGCAGTTCGAGCTGGCGCGGGCGACGATGGTGAAGCTGTGGCCGTGGGTGGCGGTCGAGGGGATGCAGAACCCGGTCATCTTCGCCGTCCGCGACGAAAAGACGCTGCGGAGCCTGGGACCCCAGTACTGGGAGGGCGACCACTTCCGCCCTGCCAGCATCGCGGCCCACCTCGGCGGACGCGACTTCTTCGCCGTGCGCACCGACCTGCGCAGCTCCGGGGAGATCGGCGACAACCTGTTCCACCAGCCCTTCTGGATCTACGCGAGCAGTGCCTTCGGCCGCTCGTTTCCCGGCGCGATGCCCGTCTGGTACCAGCGGGGCCTCGCCGAGCTGGTCGGCAACCTCCTGGTGCAGAAGCAGGAGATCCACGTCGGACGGCCGCGCTCGGGCGTGCTCCGTCTGCTGCGCGAGCGCGGCTACTACCCGATGCCGGAGTTCCTCGCCGCCGACGGCGACTCGCCCTGGGTCCGCGACGAGGTGGCCGTCGACGCCTTCGATGCCCAGGCCTGGGCCGTCCTGCACTACCTGATGTTCGGCGACGAAGGCGCGCACGCGTCGAAGCTCGACCGCTTCCACCAGCTCCTGCGCGGCGGCGCGACGGCCGAGCGCGCGACGGCAGAGGCGCTGGGCGACCTCCAGGCGCTCGCCGCCGGCGTGCGCCAGCACGTCGGGCGCAAGCTGTTCCGGTACCACCGCGTGCTGGTCTCGCTCGAGCAGGTCGCCGGCGGCCTGGCGGCAAGGCCCGTGACCGCTGCCGAGGCCGCGCTCGCCCGCGCCGAGTTCCTGGTCGCGATGCGTCGCCCTGCCGAGGCCCGGGCGCTGGCCGCCGAGGCGCGGGCCGCCGACCCGGCCGGTCCGGGGCCCGACGAAATCGAGGCCGCCCTCCTCGATGCGGCGGGGGACGCGGCGGGTGCAAGGGCGGCGCTCGAGAAGGCGGTGGCGGCAGGCTCCCGCAATGCGCGCGCGCACTACCGGCTGGCTCAGCTCTCCTGGACCGAGACCCCCGACGAGACCGGGCTCGCTCGCCTCGCACAACTGCTCGAACGCGCGGCGGCACTCGATCCTTCCGACGCCGACCCGCACTCCTTCCTCGCCGACGTGCGCCTCGAGCAGGGTCGAACCGCCGAGGCGCTGCCGCTGGCCCGACGCGCCGTCGAGCTCGAACCGGGTACCACCTACCACCATGTCGCCCTGGCCCGCGCCCTGTGGAACGGCGGCCAGCGCGAGGAGGGGATCGCGGCCGCGCAGGCGGGGATGCGTGTCGCGCGCAGCGCGGAAGACCGCGAGCAGGCGCGCCGTGCGCTCGACTTCTTCGGGCGCGCCACGGCGGTGGCTCCGGCCCCCGCCGGCACGGCGGCCGCGAGCGGCCCCGCCGATGCCGTCGGCCGCCGTGTCCAGAGCCTGCTCGTCGAATGCGCGCGATCGGCCCCCGAAGGCCGGGGCACGCCGTTCCTGGTGACGGTCGAGGTCGCCGCGGGCGGTCGCGTGGAAGCAGCCCGGGCCGAGCCCGCGACGCCCTACTCGCAGTGCTTCCAGAAGGGGCTGGCCGGGCTCGAGGTCGGCGGCGGCGAGATGGCCTCGTCGTTCACGATCCGGATCGGCAGGTGAAGAGCCCGGGTATCGCGGTTGCTGGTAGATTGCCGGGATGAAGCCCCTCGTGATCGCCCACCGCGGCGACAGCGCGCACCGTCCCGAGAACACGCTCGCCTCGTTCGCCTCTGCGCTCGAGGTCGGGGCGACCTGGCTCGAGCTGGACGTGCAGCTCACGAAGGACGGCCACGTGATCGTGCTGCACGATGCGACGCTGGAGCGCACGACCAGCGGCCGCGGCCCCGCCGCGGAGTTCACGCTGCAGGAGATCCGGAAGCTGTCCGCGGGCTACGCCGAGCGCTTCGGCGAGGCCTACGCCGGCGAGCGGGTGCCGGTGCTGGCCGAGGTGCTGGCGATGGCCCGCGGCCGCGCCCGGGTGCTGGTGGAGATCAAGCACGACTCGGTGACCGACGATGCCGACGACGGCGTCGAGGCGCGCACGCTGCACGAGATCCGCAAGGCGGGCGCCGCGGGCGAAGTCGCGATGCTGTCGTTCGACCACCGCGCACTGGCCCGCTGCGCGCGGCTCGCGCCCGAGATCGCGCGCGGCCACCTCTTCTACCGCACCGGGATCGACGAGGCGGTGGCCGCCGGCCTCGACGTGGGCGCGCAGATCGTGATGCCCGAGCAGGGCATGCTGAGCGCGGAGCTGCGCGACAAGGCGGCGGCCGCCGGCCTCAAGCTCGCCACCTGGGTGATCGACGACCCGGCCGATCTGCCGCGGCTGATGGGGCTCGGCGTATACGGCTTCGGCACCAACCGCCCCGGCGAGATGCTCGAGGCCCTCGCCGACCTCCCGGACTAGCCCAGGATCCCGGTCACCTCGCCGTTCACCAGGTCGATCTTCTCCGCCTGCGGCGCGGCCGGCAGGCCGGGCATGCGGATGATCTCGCCGAGCAGCGGGACCAGGAACCCGGCACCGGCGGCGAGCACCACGCGGCGCACCGTGACGTCGAAGTTCTCGGGGCGGCCGGCGCGCTTGGGGTCGTCGGTCAGCGACATCTGGGTCTTGGCCACGCACAGCGGCAGCGCGTCGCCGCCGAGCGCCTTCGCGCGCTCGAGGTCGGCCTCGGCCTCGCGGGTCCAGGCCACCGCGCTGGCGCCGTACATCGTCTTCGCGACCTTCTCCATCTTGGCCTTCGGCGGGTCGGCCAGCTCGTAGAGCGGCTTGATCGGCGGCGCCTCGGCCAGGGCCTGGGCCATCACCGCCTCGGCCAGCGCGACGCCGCCTTCGGCCCCGCGGGCGAAGCCCTCGTTGCGCGCGACCTTGACGCCGACCGCGGCGCAGGCCCGCTCGACCACCTGCGTCTCCTCCTCGGTGTCGGTCGGGAAGCGGTTGATCGCCACCACCGGCACGCGGTCGAAGGCCTTCGCGCTCTCGACGTGCTTCATCAGGTTGCCCAGGCCCCGCTCGACGGCCGCCGGGTCGGGGGCGTTGAGCGCGTCCTTGGCCACGCCGCCGTGGCGCTTCAGCGCGCGGATCGTGGCGACGATCACCACGGCCGCGGGCGACAGGCCGGTGGTGCGGCACTTGATGTCCATGAACTTCTCGCCGCCGAGGTCGAAGCCGAAGCCGGCCTCCGTGATCACCCAGTCGGCGAGGCCCATCGCCGCGCGGGTCGCGATCACCGAGTTGCAGCCGTGGGCGATGTTGGCGAACGGCCCGCCGTGGACCAGGGCCGGCACGCCGTCCATGGTCTGCACCAGGTTGGGCAGCAGCGCGTCCTTCAGCAGCGCCATCATCGCGCCCACCGCCTTGAGGTCCGCGGCGGTCACCGGCTGCCGGTCGCGGGTCAGGCCGACCACGATCCGCGACAACCGCGCGCGCAGGTCGTCCGCGTCCTTCGACAGGCACAGGATCGCCATCACCTCGGAGGCCGGGGTGATGTCGAAGCCGGTCTCGCGCGGCACGCCCTCGAGCGGCCCGCCGAGGCCGACGATCACGTTGCGCAGCGCGCGGTCGTTCATGTCGATCACCCGCCGCCACAGCAGCCGGCGCGGGTCGAGGCCCAGCTTGTTGCCCTGCTGCAGGTGGTTGTCGACCAGCGCGGAGAGCAGGTTGTTGGCCGAGGTGATGGCGTGGAAGTCGCCGTTGAAGTGCAGGTTGATGTCTTCGCCCGGGACCAGCCGCGAGAGCCCGCCGCCCGTGGCGCCGCCCTTCATCCCGAAGACGGGGCCGAGCGAGGGCTCGCGCAGCGCGAGGCAGGGACGCTGGCCCAGCTTCGCGAGGCCCTGGGCGAGCCCGATCGAGGTCGTGGTCTTGCCTTCGCCGGCGTCGGTCGGCGTCAGCGCCGAGACCAGCACCATGCGCGCCCGGATCGGCCGCTGCAGCGCGCCTGCACCGAGCTTGGCCTTGCGGCGGCCGTAGGGGATGCAGTCCTCGTCGGCCACGCCCAGGTCGTGGGCGACCTTCGCGATCTCGCGGACGCCGGTCGGCTCGCTCATCGTCGGTGCTCCTCGCAATCAGTGCAGCGGCCGGGCCGGCCCGGCGCAGATGCCTATAATGCCCCGGCCGAAGCCCATGAATCCCGCCCCGCCGGACGCCGGCGCCACGCTCGCCGCCGGCGCGCGCCTCGCGGAACGCTTCGAGATCCGCCGCTTCCTGTCGAGCGGAGCCTCGGGCGAAGTCTATGCCGCGTTCGACCACAAGCTGGGCGAGGACGTCGCGATCAAGCTGCTGCGCCCGGAGATCGCGCACGACGCGCGGGTCGTCGAGCGCTTCCGCCGCGAGATCCAGCTCTCGCGACGGGTCGCGCACCCCAACGTCTGCCGCACGTTCAACCTCGAGCGCCAGCCCGGCGCCGGCGCCGACCTGGTGTTCGTCAGCATGCAGTTGCTGGAGGGCGAGACGCTGGAGGCGCGGCTGTCGCGCGGGCCGCTCGCGGAAGCCGAGGCGCTGCCGCTGCTCGAGCAGGTCGCGGCCGGTCTCGACGCGGCGCACGCCCAGGGCGTGATCCACCGCGACCTCAAGCCGGAGAACGTGATGCTGTGCGGCGCCGGCGGCGCGCGCGCGTACATCACGGACTTCGGCCTGGCCCGCTCGGTCTCGCCGGAGCGTCCCGGGCTCGTCTCCTCGGGACCCGGGTTGCGCGGCACGCCCCACGCGATGGCGCCGGAGCAGGTCGAAGACGGCGCGCTCGGGCCGTGGACCGACGTGTACGCCCTGGGCGTGCTCGCCTACCGCATGGTCACCGGCGCCTGGCCCTTCGAGGCCGACACGCCGGTGGCGGTCGCGGTGAAGCGGCTGACGCACCCGCCGCGGCCGCCGCGGGAGCGACGGCCCGATCTCGACCCGCGCTGGGAGGCCGCGATCCTGCAGGCGCTGCAGCGCGACCCCGCGGCGCGACCCGCGAGCGGCGCGGCGTTCGTGGCGTTGCTGTCGGGCCAGGCGCCGCCGGTTCCGGCGGCCGGCCCGCGCCGGGCCGTGCTCGTGGCGGGGGCGCTGGCGGCGGCGCTCGCCTCCGCGGCGACGCTGGCCCTCGCCTCGCGCACGCGGGCGCTGGATGCCGGCCAGGCCGCGCCGCCACCGGTCGCGAGCGCCGTCCGCCCCGCCGTGGCCGTGCTCGCCTTCACGCCGCCGTCCGCTGACGAGGAGTGGATCGGCGAGGCCTTCGGCGAGTTGCTCGCGGCGGAAATGCGGGCCGGGTCGGCGCTGCGGGCGATCGAGCCAGCGCAGGCCGCCGCGCGGGGCGCGGGCAGCGGCCCGCTGGGCGCGGACTTCGGCGTCGACGGCCGGCTCGCGCGCGGCGAAGCGGGCGAGCTGCGGCTGGAAGCGGTGCTCGTCGACCTGCACAGCGGCCGCCGCCTGCTGACCCTCGCGGAGCGGGGGGAGCTGCGCGCCGTCGCGGCGGCCGCCGGCCGGCAGTTGCGCGCGGCGCTCGGCGCGCCTGCCCTGGCCGACCCGGCCGGCCTGCGCCGGGCGCTCCCGGCCGACGCTGCGGCGGCACAGGCGTACGCCGAGGGCCTGCGCCTGCTGCGCGCGTTCGATGCCGCGGCGGCCCGCGACCGGCTGCAGGCCTCGCTGGAGCGCGAGCCCGGGTTCGCCCCCGCCCGCGCCGCGCTCTCGCGGGCCTTCACGCTGCTGGGCCTCGGGCCCGCGGCCGAAGCCGAGGCACGCCGCGCGTTCGAGCTCTCGTCCGACCTCGCGCAGCCGGACCGGCTGGCCGTCGAGGCGCGCTGGCGGGAGACGCAGCGCGACTGGAAGGCGGCGATCGAGATCCACCGCGCGCTGCTCGGGTTCTTCCCCGACGACCTCGAGCACGGGCTCGCCCTGGCCGCCGCGCTGCACGACGATCACCGCCCGCGCGAGGCGCTCGCGACGCTGGCCCGGCTGCGCCACCTGCCCGCCCCGCACGGCACCGACCCGCGGCTCGACCTCGCGGAGGCCCGCGCCTGGGACGAGGCCGGCGACCTGCGCCGCGCGCGCGAGGCCGCGACGCGGGCGATCGAGCGCGCCGCGGCGCTGGGCGCCGACCAGGTGCGGGCGTGGTCGCTGCTCGAGCGGGTGGAGGTCGCCGTCGAGCTGTCCGATCACGCGGGCGTGGATGCCGACGAGCGGGCGGCGCGCGCGGCGTTCGCCCGCTCCGGCGACCGCTTCGCCCTGGCGCGGCTCGCGGACAACCGTGCCTGGCGGCTCTACGAGCAGGGCCGCTTCGACGAGGCGCGCGCCGAGTGGCGCAGCTCGCTGCAGATCTCGCGCGAGCTCGGCTACCGCCGCGGCGAGTCGGTCGCCGCCGACGGCCTGGCGACGCTCGACGACGACCAGGGCCGCTACGCCGAGGCGATCGCCGGCTACGCCCTCGCCAACGAGATCGCCCGCGAGACCGGGGCGCGCCGCGGGCTGGCGGTCGGGCTCTACAACGAGTCGCTGCCGCGCGGCGCGCTGGCGCAGTTCGACGCGGTGGCGCGGCTGCACGACGAGGCGCTCGCGATCTGCCGCGAGCTGGGCGAGACGCGGCTGGTCGGCTCGATCCGGCAGAACCAGGGCGAGGTGCTGCGCGCCCGTGGCGAGCTGGCGGCCGCGCGCGCCGCCCAGGAGGACGCGGTGCGCATCCACACCGAGCACGGTCGCCGCTCGAAGGCGCTGTACGCGCTGAGCAGCCTCGGCCAGCTCGCGGCCGATCGCGGCGAACTCGCCGAGGCGCGCCGCCTGCTCGAAGGCGTGGCCCGCGAGCGCGACGGGCTCGGCGAGCCGCTGCCCGCGGCCCGCACGCGGCTGGGCCTGGCCGAGGCGCTGCTGCTGGCGGGCGATGCTGCCGCGGCGCTGCCGCTCGCAACGGCCGCCGCCGACGCCTATCGCGGGCGCAACGGCGACTGGTTCGGCCGCGCGGAGGCGATCCGCGCCCGCGCGCTGCTGCGCCTCGGCCGGCGCGACGAGGCGCAGGCGGCGCTCGCCGCCGTGGCGGCCCAGGAAGCCGCGACGACGGCGCCGATGGTGCAGGCCTCGTTGCGCCTGGCCCTGGCGGAGGAGAAGCCGGCCGCCGAAGCCGTCGCGTTGCTGCTCGCCGAGGCGCGGCGGCTGGCGTCGCTGGGGCTGCGACTCCAGGCCTGGGAAGCCGCGGTCGAGGCCGGCCTGCGCGCGCGGGCGGCCGGGCAGCGCGTCCCGGCCGAAGCGGAGCGCGCGCGCGACGAGGCGTTGCAGGCGGGGTTCGCGGCGCTCGCGGACCGCGCGAGCTGATCTCAGCGCGGCAACCGCCGCTCCAGCGCCGCGGCCTCGGCGGCGATGCCCGCGGCCCCGTTCGCCCGCGCCCACGCGAGCGCCGACGCCACCCGCTGCCGCGCGAGCGACGGCTCGGCGGTGGCGACGGCCTCGGCCTCGAGCAGGTCGAGCCGGCCCTGCGACACCCGTCCCGCGCTCCGCAGCTCGGCGATCAGCTCGCGCGCGCGGGCCGTGCGGGCCGCGGCGACCAGCGCCTCGCCCAGGGCCAGGCCCGCGTCGGGGTCGTCGGGCACGAAGCGGTGCAGCGCCGACCACGCCTCGACCGCCGCGGGCCAGTCGCCGAGCGCGCCACGGGCGTAGCCGGTCGCGCGCAGCCGGGTCTCGGCGGGGAGGGGCGCGGCGAGAGCGAGCGCGCGGCGGGCGGCGTCGACCGCGCCCGCGCCGTCGCCGCGCCGGCGGAGGGCGTCGGCGAGCGCCGCGTGGGCCAGCGCCTGCTGCGGCTGCTCGCGGACCGCGCGCCCGAGCGCCGTCGCCGCTGCGGCGAGGTCGAGCTCGCGCAGTCGCGCGAGCCCTTCGCCCAGCGCCCGTCCCGGCGCCGTCGCTCCCGGCGCCGGGCCCGCGGGCGGCGCCACGGCCGCGGGCCCGGGGCGCGGGCCGCGCAGCGCGACGATCCCGGCGGCGACGGCCAGCGCCAGCGCTCCCACGACAGCGACCGCGCGCCACTCGGGAGCGCGCCGCGGGACGTCGAGATCGGCGACCGCGGTGCCCGCGCTCGGGTAGCGGCGCGCCGGGTCGCGCTCGAGGCAGCGCAGGATCACCCGCTCGAGGCTCGGGTCGAGCCGGGGATCGATCGTGCGCGGCGAAGGCGCCGGCTGGTGCAGCCGGCGCAGCGCGGCGGCCAGCGCGGTCGGCCCCTCGAACGGCAGCCGGCCGGTCACCATCTCGAACAGCACGACGCCGAACGCGTAGACGTCGCTGCGCGCCGTGGCGAGGCCGCCCTCGACCTGCTCGGGCGCCATGTACTCCGGGGTGCCGACGAGGCTCGCGGTGCGCCGCTCGTCGCCCGCCTCCGCGGCCGCGACGGCCAGCCCGAAGTCGGTGATCACCGCCCGCGGCGGCGCGCCCGGCGGCCCCGGGCACAACATCACGTTGGCGCTCTTGAAGTCGCGGTGGACGACGCCCGTGGCGTGGGCCGCGTCGAGCGCCGCGGCCATCTGCCGCGCCAGCGCAAGCGCCGTCGAGACGTCGAGCCGGCCGTCGCGGCGCACGCGCTGGGCGAGGTTCTCGCCGGGCAGCAGTTCCATCACGACGAACGCGACCGGCGGCCTCCCGGGCGCGAGGGGCGCGTGCTCCGCGAGGTCGTGGAGGCGGGCGATGCCGGGGTGGCTCACCCGCCGCGCGAGCTGGACCTCGCGCCGCAGGCGCTCCAGCGCGGCGCGATCGGCCGCCAGCCGCGGGCGCAGCACCTTGACCGCGACCGGCTCCTGCAGCTCGAGGTCCCACGCCTCGTGCACCTCGCCCATGCCGCCTTCGGCGACGAAGCGAACGACGCGGTAGCGGCCGGCGAGCGGCCGCTCCGGGTCGAACGCCGCCATCGGCGACGCGGACGCGGCGGCCCCGGGGTCGGTCGCGCGCGCGGGTGCGGTGGTGCGGTCGGGATCGGGAGCCAACACGGTCATGGTACGGCCGCTTTGCTACAGTCGCCCCGCCGCCATGTTGCGCACCACCTTCGTCACCGTGCTCGCCTTCGCCACGCTGGGCGCCGCCGGTTGCGGGCGGCCGCCCGGGCCTTCGCCGCTCGCGCGCGAGGAGGCGCTGCTGATGCGCCAGGTGCAGGGACTCGAGGCGCTGGTGGCCGCGGCCGAGGCGGGCACGCTCACGTCGCCGGACTGGGTGCAGATCGGCATCGACGAGGCGCTGATCGCCGAGCTGGTCGCGGCCGGGCTGCCGCAGGAGCGGGTGATCCTGGACCGCGCCCGGGTCCGGCTGGAGCGCGCGGAGATCTCGCTGCGCGGCAGCGTCGGCCTGGTCACGCTGCACGGCCGCGTCTCGCCGCCGGACGATCCGGCCACCTTCGCCGAGCTGACGCTGAGCGGCGCGCTCGGCCAGTTCGCGATCGAGGGCGGCGTGTTGCGCGCGCGGGTCGAGCTGATCGGCTTCGACGTGCGCCGCGCCGCGGCTGCCGGCGTCGACTCCGACGCGCTGCGCGCGCTGCTCGTGGGGCTGGGCGAAGAGGGGCTGGCGGCCGCGGGTGAACTGGTGCCGCCGCTCGAGCTGCCCGTGCGGCTCGAGGACGTCGTGCGCTTCGAGGGCCTCGACGACGGCCCGGTGCGGGTCGCGCCCGCGTCGCTGCCGCTGCGGGTCTCGGTCGCGCGGGCGATGGCGCTGTCGGGGCGGCTGTGGATCTTCCTCGACGTGAAAGCCGGGCCCTGGCAGAGCGAGGCGGCGCGGTGAGCACTCGAGCCCGGGTCTGGGGCGCGCTCGTGCTGCTGCTGACCGGGCTGGTGGCGGGGGTCGTCGCCTGGCGGCGCGCGCAGCCGCCCGCGGGGCCGAGCGCCGAAGACGTCGAGCGCCTGCGCGCGCGGCGCGCGGCGCTGCAGGACCGCTTCCGCGAGCTGACCACGGGCCGCGACGACGAGGGGTTGTCGCAGGCCCCCGCGGCGGACGTCATCCTCGGCCTGCCGACGAGCCTGACCCGCTCGCTCGTCGAGCAGGTGACCACGGGCCTGTTCCGGGAGGTGCGGCTGGAGCTGCGGAAGCTCCAGGTGCGCACGTCCGACGACGTGCAGGGCAAGGTGCTGTTCAAGCGCCGCACGCTCGGCAGCTTCGTGCTGGAGGTGGACATCGAGCGCGTCAGCGCCCTGCTGGAACCCGGCAGCCCGCGGCTCGACTTCAGCGGCGAGCGCATCCGCGTGCAGCAGCCCGTCGCGCTGGCGCGGGGCGAAGGCCGGGCCCAGGTCCGCTTCCGCTGGGACGGCAAGGGCATCGCGGGTGCCGTGTGCGGCGACCTCGACGTCACGCTGCCGGTGTCGGGACGGGTCAAGCCGCGCGACTACGCGGTCGGTGGCGCGTTCGAGCTGGCGACCGACGGCGGGTTCGTCGTCGCCCGGCCCCGCTTCGGCCCGGTGCGGGTGCACCTCGAGATCGAGCCGGCCGCCGCGACCTGGCAGGCGGTCGACGCGCTGATCGACCAGCAGGGCCTCGTGTGCCGCACGGCCCTGCGCAAGGCCGACGTCGCGGGCAAGGTGCGGGCGCTGGTGGCCCGCGGGTTCGACGTGACGCTGCCGCGCACGCTGCTGCGCGAGGTGCGCCTGCCCGCCGGCCTGACGTCGTCGGTCGCGGTCCCCGGCCGCACGCTCGAGCTCGAGGTCGAACCGATCGGCCTCGCCCTCACCCCGACCCGCACCTGGTACGGCGCGGACGTGAACCCGAGGGTCGAACGCGCGCGCTGAACCCGGATTGTCCGGGGGCCGAGCGGCGCTACGGGCTCGGGGTCGGGCGTTCGTAGGTCAGGCCGAAGACCGTGTCGGTGAGCCAACGGCGGAACCCGTCGTTGTCCATGAACTGCTTGAACAGCTCGGTGTCGTCCTTGAGTACGGCGGTCATCACCCGGGCCAGCGCCTTGTCGTGCTCGATGCGGGCGTTCTGCTTGTCGGAGTTCTGCCGGGCGTTCTGGTAGGCCTTGTCGGCCGCGACGCGGCTGGGGATGTCCTCGGTGATCAGCTTGTGGACGCGGTCCGAGTCGCTCCACGGGATGTTGCCGAACCGGTCGTTGAACGTCTTGAGGATGTTCGAAAGCCGGTCCAGTTCCGGCTCGGGCTTGTGGCCGCCGCCCGTCATCGGCACCGGCTCGATCTCCGCGTCCGCGTCCGGCAGCGCGATCCGGATCGCCGCCCGTTTCTCGACGCGGTAGCTGTCCATGTCGATCGACTCGAGGATGCCCTTCGACAGGTCTTCCTCGATCGGCGCGGGGAGCTTCGGCACCAGGAAGTTCAGGAAGATCGAGAGCTTCTCCCACTCCGCGTTGCTGTAGGGCAGGATCGACGACAGGAACCCGTAGGCCCGCAGGAAAGCCTTGGCCTTGCCCTTGAAGTCCACCTGGCCGTCCTCGTCGAGCCGCTCGCGATACACGGCGACGCAGGCGTCCAGCAGCGGGTCGAGGCGGTCCCGGTCCGCTCCGCCCAGGTAGAGCGCCACCAACTCCTCCACCTGAGCAGACATGTAGACCTGGGCGCCGTCCAGATCGGCCTTCAGGTCGTGCAGCTTGTTCGGGTCGGTCTCCTCGGCGAGGACCGTCGTGCGGTAGTAGTCGGCGAACGCGGCCTGGATCGTGTCCGCGTCGTTCATGAAGTCGAGCACGAACACGTCGTGCTTCTTCGGGTGGGCGCGGTTGAGCCGCGACAGCGTCTGCACCGCCTTGATCCCCGAAAGCACCTTGTCCACGTACATCGTGTGCAGCAGCGGCTCGTCGTAGCCGGTCTGGAACTTGTCGGCGCAGACCAGGAAGCGGTAGGGGTCCTCGCGGACCTTGTCGGCGATCTGGCTCGACGGGAAGCCGTTCAGCGACGCCTCGGTCACCTTGGCGCCGCCGTACTCGTGCTCGCCCGAGAACGCCACGATCGGCCGGTACCGGCTCTTGCGCTCCTCGAGCGCGTCGCGGATCGCGTGGAAGTACTGGATCGCGCGCTCGATGCCGCTGGTGACCACCATCGCGCGCGCCTCGCCGCCGATCCTCTGCGGCGCCAGCACCTGCTCGTGGAAGTGCTCGACCATGATCTCGGCCTTGAGCCGGATCGCGTGGTCGTGGCTCTCGACGTAGCGGCGCAGCTTCTTCTTCGCGCGCTTCGTGTCGAACTCGGGGTCGCCCTCGATCTTCTTGACGAGCTTGTAGTAGCTCTCGACCGGCGTGTAGTGCTTCAGCACGTCGAGGATGAAGCCCTCCTCGATCGCCTGCTTCATCGTGTAGCTGTGGAAGGGTCGGTGCTTGGTGGTGCCGTCGGCCTGCGGCTCGGGCACGCCGAAGATCTCGAGCGTCTTGTTCTTGGGCGTGGCCGTGAAGGCGAAGTAGCTGGCGTTCGGCAGCAGCTTCTTCGCCTCCATCAGGCGGTTGATCTCGTCTTCGAGGGTGTCGTCGCCGTCCTCGGCGCCTTCCGCCGACGCCGCGGCGGGCGAGAGCGCCTGCGCCATGGCCGCCGACGTGCGCCCGCCCTGGCTCGAGTGCGCTTCGTCGATCACGATCGCGAAGCGCCGCCCCCGGTGCTCGCTCCCGATCTCGTCGAGGATGACCGGGAACTTCTGGACCGTCGAGATGATGATCTTCTTGCCCTCGGCGATGAACCTGCGCAGGTCGCCCGAGTGCTCGGCGTGGCCCACGGTCGCGCCGACCTGGGCGAACTGCCTGATCGTGTCGCGGATCTGCTGGTCGAGAATGCGCCGGTCGGTGACGACCACGATCGAGTCGAAGACGGGCGCGTCGTCCTTCTTCACGCCGATGAGCTGGTGCGCGAGCCACGCGATCGAGTTCGACTTGCCGCTGCCGGCCGAGTGCTGGATCAGGTAGCGGCGGCCCGCGCCGTGCAGCCGCGCGTCGGCCAGCAGCCGCCGCACGACCTCGAGCTGGTGGAAGCGCGGCCAGATCTGGACGGCCCTCTTCCGGCCCGTCCGCTCGTCCTTCGTCTCCACGACCCGCGCGTAGTTCTCGAGGATGTCGGTCAGGCCGTCGCGGGTGAGGACGCGCTTCCACAGGTAGTCGGTCTTGAGGCCGTTCGGGTTCGGCGGGTTGCCGGCGCCGTCGTTCCAGCCCTGGTTGAAGGGCAGGAACCACGAGGTCTTGCCCTTCAGGTGGGTGCAGAAGCGCACCTCGTGATCGTCCACCGCGAAGTGGGCGACACAACGGCCGAACTCGAAGAGCTTCTCGCGCGGGTCGCGATCGCGCTGGTACTGCTCGACGGCGTCGGCGACCGTCTGCTTGGTGAGGCTGTTCTTCAGCTCGAAAGTGGCGACGGGCAGCCCGTTGATGAACAGGCCCACGTCCAGCGAGCGCTGGGTCTCGTCGCGGCTGTAGCGGAGCTGGCGGGTGACGCTGAAACGGTTCTGCGCGTAGCGCTCTTCGGCCTTCGCGTTGCCCGGCGAGGGCGTGCCGTAGAAGAGGTCGAGCTGGTGCGCCCCGTGCTTCATGCCGTGGCGCAGCACGTCGATGGTGCCGCGCTTCGTGACCTCGCCCTGCAGCCGCGCCAGGAACTTGCGCCGCGTGGGCCCGTCCTGGCCGAGGTCCAGCGCCCCGGCCACGTCCGGCTGCGTCTCGCGCAGGAAGGCCGAGAGCTGCGCCAGGTCCACGCAATGCTCGCGGTCGTAGTCCTCGGAGCGCCCGCAGACCCAACCCGCGCCGTAGGTGGCCGGCCGCTCGTGCACGCCGGCAGCCTCGACGGCCCCCGGATCGCAAGCTGCCCCCGTCAGCGCGGTACAGATCAGCCGCTCGAGCCCCCGCTCGGAGGTGTCGGTGGTCATTCGGCTCCCTCGATCAAGTACCCATCAAGTAGCAGAAGTGACTGACTAGTAGATAGTTACGTCCATCACCCCGAGCGGGGCCCCGGTTCCCATCAAGCACCCATCAAACAAGGGGCTTTACTACGGGCTTTACTACGAGCCGGGTGTCCGGCGAAGCGAAGTAAAGCCACAACTTACTCATTATACAGTGCTTACGAGGACATGAGGCTCCTGCGCACGTGACTTCGCGGCGCGTCTCGTCAAGCCCCCGCGAAACCCTTCGCCTGCCTCCCCGGGCCTGCAAGCAAGCAACCAGCAAGCAACGAGGCCGGGCATAACTTCCGTCACTTCTTTGCCTTGCCCCCTGATGCCGGGCGAACGACCACCGTCTGGACCCTGTGAGGTCAAGCAACCTGTCCGCCGGCATCGGGCCTCGGGGCCGCCCAGTAGGGCAGATACCTTCGGCTCCTGGTCCCGACCCCAGGGTCTGCGATCACGATCACACCGGACTCGACGGCTTCCCTGAGTAGCCGCGAGGCTGTCGCGATGTTCTTGTCATCGATGCCGAGACGCTGGCGCAGAGTCGAGTTCGTCATCTCCTCCCGCGTCACGTATCGCAGGCAGGCGTGGAGGTAGCAGGCCCGTACCCGCTCCGCCTTGTCCATGGCCGAGAGCGGCTTGTGGGAGAACAGCACGGTTCGGGTGAATCCTCCCGGTCTTTCGAAGAGCGGAGCCGGAAGCTGGAACAGCTCCACCTGGAACAGCACCTTGTCGATGCCGCTGCCGCGCTCCTCGCAGATCCGGACGCGGCGCATGAGCGAGGCGAGGCCCTCGTTGCGGGACCGCGGCGGCGTATCGACAAACCGCTGCGTGTCGACCAGCGGCTCGCCGGGGTTCGTGATCTCGATCCTGTCGTCGAAGATCTCGACCATCGGCCCGGTGCCGGTGACGAAGAAGTCTTGGTGGATGAGCGCATTCGCCACCAGCTCGCGCACCGCCAGCTCCGGGAACATCGGCACGCTCTTGCGGAGCGCCTGCTCGATGACCTCATTGGCGGGCAGCAGGCCGTTGATGTAGCCGACGAGGCCCTCGAAGCCGCAGGCGTAGCCTTTGGCACCCTCCTGCTCCTTGAGCGTCTCCACGCGCCCCGTGCCGCGGTACTGGACCACGCGGACAGCCTTCCGCCCCAGCGGGTGAAAGGCATCGAGCCGCTTGGCGAACAGGATGGCGCCCAGGTTCGTGACGTCCCATCCCCCGGCGTCGCTGCGGCGGATCAGCCGGTCGTCCGCCAGGGCTTCGAGGATGCCGTCCCTGTTGGCCGGAAGCGGTCGCTCGAGGAGGTCGAAGTGCGCCGGATAGTCGAGCAGGCGCAGCACGTCGTCGGCAGATGCCCGCTCGGCCGCGACGCCGTCCTCGAAGGGCGCCTGGTCGAAGAGGCGCCACAGGGCGCGCTCCTTCTCGGGAAAGTCCTTGAGCTTCTTCTTGTAGGTACCCACTCGAATGTACTCGGTCCCGCTGAAGGCAACGGGATGGCGGGCGGCGCGGCACACCTCCATCAACACGACCCGGCCGCCGTCGATGTCGACCGAGAAGAAACGAAAGTCGAGCTTGGGTGCCAGCAGGCGCAGGAGCCAGTTCTCGAGCTCCTCGTTGCCAACTCGCCTCGCCCGAGGGTCGAAAGCCGTGCCCACCACGGCGCGGTCGGCGTCGCGCACGCCCCAGACGAGGTAGGCGAAGGCCTTGCCCACCAGCGCGGCACCGTTGGCGAGCGCCGAGATGTACTCGCCGATCTCCTGCGGCTCGGCGTCGTCGACCTTGAACTCGACCCATTCCGTCTCGCGCGGCAGCGCGCACAGCTCGCGCACGAGGCTGGCGAGGTAGGCCGCAGGTCGCTCGCTGGTCATGCCAGAGCCTCCTCGCTGGCCTCGGCGGCGTCCTCGGGCTCGACATCGTCGAGCGGCTCGGGTTCGTCGTCATCAGCTTCGTCCGGCAGCCGCGCCGCCGCTTCGCGCACGTCGAGCTTCCCGGTCACCACGTCGGCAATCAGCCGCGTGCGGTACTCGCGGAGGAGCTCGATCTCGCGTTCAGTTCGCTCCATGGCAGCCCGCAGCTTCCCGGTGTTCTGAGCGGTCCATCGAAGGATCTCCGCCTGCTCGCCACGCGCAGGCAACGCGAGACGGAACGACTTGATCTGCTCCGGACTCAGGTGGGGGACGCTGATTCCCGTGAAGATCGGCGTCAGGTAGGTGGCGAAGGGCCTGCCAGCGAGGACCAGCGCCAAGAACTCGCTACACAGGTCGCCCGTCGGTCGAATGCGCGCAACCCGCTGCAGCAGGAGGGCAGGGAGGTCCTCCTCGCGGACAATCGCGACGCGTGTTCCTCCTTGGATGATCGGCCGGTCCATGCCAAGCACTATGTCGCCCACTCGGAGTTCGAAGGCTGAGAAACTCCCGCGCTCTCGTTGGGGCCACCTGACAACATCCGACCAGCGGAGTTGCCCTGGCGAGATGTTGATACCACGTAGGAGCTTGACGTCGTTCTCGGCCTCGGAGAACCCCTCGCTCTTGAACGGAAACCCGGTCGTGAGCTCGATCACGCGTCCGAGGCGGAAGACTTCCCAGTGCGCGGGCACGTCCCCGAGCCAGTCGATGCCGGAGGGCTTGAGGCGGACGTTGGGGTCGAGGCCGCGGGTGACGGCGCGGTGGATGAGGGCCTGCTTCTGCTCCTCCAGCAGCTTGATCAGCTTCTGCTTGGCCCGGATGTACCGCCGAATCCGCCGGTCCGCATGCCCGAGAAACCGAACGATCGCCGCCTGCTCGGGGAGAGGCGGCAGCGGCACTACCTGAGCCCCGAAGGCCTCGAAGCGGAAGTCCGTGGACCGCTCGCGGATGCCTTTAGCCAGGGCCTGGATCCATTGACTTCGCGCCATCTCTCGCGTCGCGAATGCGTAGTAGTGGGCATCGGCCAGCGGTCCAGGCTCACAGACGGCGTACACGGGCGTGCCCTTGCCGTCCGCATCTGCAACACCCACGGCTCCAGCGAACGCGTCCATGGCGTGCACTACCAGATCGCCCCGACGAATGCCCTGGTAGCCGATCTCCTTGAGCGATTCGGTGAATCCGCGAACACGCCGCTTCTTTCGCAGCGTCACGGTCCCATCGCGGAAACACGTCACCACCTCGTCTGAGGGCCGGACGGGTCTGTTCATCCTGCGGAACAGCCACTTGGCGCGCTCCGATCGCCAATGCTCCGGCACCTTGCCCAGCCACGGCACGCCGGAGTCTTTCGTCCGCGGGTAGGGCTTCAGGTTGTCGATCATCGGCGACGCCTCGGGGCCGGGGCGCCGTCCGTGAACGGGGCGCGCCGGAAACGACGATGGCGCTTGCGGTCGGTCAAACGCTCCAGCAGGACGCGGCCCATACTAAACGCAGCGTCTAACATGGGTCCGCCGGGCCGGCATATGAAACGCACGCCGACATTGCCGGTGAGGGCAGCCCGTTCAATCACAGCGCCTCGAACCAGGCCTTGATCCTGAGCGCCATCAGCTTCCGGCGCTCCTCCAGGAAGTCGTCGTAGTCCGGGATCTCGCCATCGAGCATCGACTCCGGGATGCAGTTGGCGCGCAGGTTGGCCCTCAGCTCCCGTTCGCTGCTGATGCCGCCGTACTTCTTCTTGCCTCCGCTCACCTGCTCGGCAAGCTCCTTGAAGTACTTGGCCGGTGCCCGATCGCCGATCGCGATGTTGATCTCGCTCTGGGCCAGGACGAAGTTCCCGATCTGGTTGTATCGGCCGCGCGAGAGCCCCTGCGCCTTGAGGTGCTTCTTCGGGTAGACGTGGTGCACGTCACTCCGGTTCATCAGGAGGTCGAGCACCGTGATGTCGCGGGACAGGAATCCCTTGTCCCCGAGCTTCACCTGGGCTGCCTGGTAGCAGAGGAAGTACGGGCTGTTGGACGACGACGTGTCCATCAGTTGCGGCAGCATCCCGGTCCAGTAGCTCTCGGGCAGCTCGTTCTCGATCACCACGTCGGCGTAGGCCTCGAGACCGCGGGCTTCGACCTGGCGGATGTCGAAGTCGAAGGCCGTCTCGGGACTGCCCGTGTAGCGGCCGCGCAAGACGGACATGGCGTACCAGCGCCGGACCAGGCGCTCGAGGTCGGCGGCGCGCACGCCCTCGGCGCGACCTCGCAAGTAGAGGACGTAGGCGAAGTTCACCGCGTTTCGCCCGCTGATCAGATCGCTCGTCACGAAGCCCGCGGATCGCAGGATCATCGTGATGCGGTCGAAGTGCGTCTCGTTGATGAACGCGAGGATGCCCTTCTTGAGCCTGGCGAACGACTGCTCCGCGATCGTCTCCTCGAACTGCTTGGTCTCGAAGTTGCGGCCCGAGAGCAGCGCCACCAGGTCCTGCAGCTTGCCGCGGCCGAACTCCGACGTGAACGCCACGCGCAGCATGTCGGTGTAGGTCGGATCGTAGATATCGTCGTTGACGTCCTTCAGCCAGCGCATCTTGGGCAGGAACTCGGAGGAGGCGAACGCCTCGTCGTTCTTCTCGATGCGGGCCAGGAACTCCGGGGCCACGGCCAGGTGGCAGAAGTAGTCGATGGCCTTGCGCAGCAAGTTGCCACCGTACTTCTCGTTGACGGCGATCTTCGACATCGCGAAGTCGGCCTGCGACAGCTCGGCGCCAGCCGAGTTCACGCGGATGAAGATCTCGGTGACGGTCTCGATGTCGAGGTCCTCCGCCAGCTCGATCAGGCCGACGTGGTTGTTGACGATCTTGCGGAGCTTCTCGATGCTGGCGAACACGACGTCCTGCGAGGCCTCCGCGTTCTTCTCGCAGTAGTCACGCACCAGCTTGAGCACGCTGGCGGAAGGCGCGAAGACCTCCGCCAGGTCGTCGATCCAGGCCACGTCGCTACGGATCGCAGGGTTCGCGACCTGGAAACGCTCCTCCAGCGGGTGGAAGGCGATCCGGATCCGAAGGGTCTCGTAGTCCCTGGTCAGCACTTCCCTGCCGAGGAGGGCGGCCATCAGGGCCGTCACGCGTTGCTGGCCGTCGATCAGGATTCGTTTGCCCGCGGACGGGGTGCCGTCCTTCAGCCGGACCGTCGGGTTGCGCCAGGCGATCAGGTATCCGACCGGGTAGCCCTGGTAGAGGGAGTCGAGCAGGTTGCGGACCTTGGTCGCCTCCCACACGAACGGCCGCTGGATTTCGGGGATCGCGATCTCGCCCGACTTGACCCAGGTGAGGAGCGTTTCGATCGGGTGCGGGGTGACGGAGTAGCGCTGGGTGGACATGTCAGGCCTTCCTGATGATCTCTGCGAGCAACCCTTCGGTCTCCTTCTTCACAGCCCCAGGATGTCGGCGCGGGCCTCCACCAGCGAGCGCGGGGACTGGCGCTGACAGAAGTCCTAAGACCACCACGAGGGGGCTCCCTTGACGACCGCGCAATGCTGTCGGGTCTCGACGCGAAGGCCGTCCGGCAATGACAGTACGCGGCGAAGCGGGTCCTTCGTTCGAACGGCTCCGACTGTTCGCCCGTCCGGCTCGAACCAGGTCACGGCCTTCCCCTCGAGCAAAGCAAACCCGCGGTCGGCGACGATGACGTCGCTCGCCGCCTCGACATCGACGAGAGCGACGAGACGATCCCCGGACAAAACGTAGAGACGACTGTCGGTGAGGATGTACAGGTGTCCACCACCGTCGACGATTCGACGAGGAACCGCACCGATGTCGTAGACGCGCTCCGCATCTCCTGCGGGCGAGACCGTGACGACCTTGCCGGAATGGCCTGCGAGGAAGGCCTGTCCGCCACGCCCGAGGTTCGCGGCATAGATCCAGT
>JAANMV010000714.1_pt1 | contig 40361 bp, 43 predicted proteins | sample 7279661 | NCBI WGS metagenome assembly JAANMV01 (sample SAMN14094540, study PRJNA606508) | bioreactor metagenome | isolation source: A lab-scale SPAN reactor treating ammonium-rich wastewater day 121 | place: Ireland: Galway | collected 2017-05-16
TCATCTCATCTCATCTCATCTCATCTCATCTCATCTCATCTCATCTCATCTCATCTCATCTCATCTCATCTCATCTCATCTCATCTCATCTCATCTCATAATAGAAAGTTTTTCTCTTAAGCGGAGGAGACTATGAAGAACTATCTGCTGATCCCGATTTGTTTTGCTCTTGCATTCAGTTGCAAAAAAGATCCCCCCGTTCTGCCACCGCCGCCGCAACAGGCAACAATAGCATTCAAAGCCGAAGACGCGAGTTGCACGGAGGCCTGGTTAACGGCAAGCACAACTGAAGTACCCGCCACAGTCCGCCTCGTATTGCTTGGCCCGACTCCACAAACTAAACAGACTCTTCGACTGATTTCCTTTGACTCTCTGCTTGTTGACGAGGGTTTACTCCCCAACCGCACCTACACGTACCAACTGCAAAAGCTTGATAGTGACTCAAGCGTGATTGAGACAAGCGCAGCCGTGCAACTGACGACGATGGACACAACGAGTCACAACTTCACATGGCAGGTAGATACGTTGGGAGATGGTGGCAGCAGCGTGCTGTACGACGTAGCGATCATCAACGATACGTTGGTGTATGCAGTAGGGGAAATCTGGAAACGGGATTCTTCGGGTAACTGGGTTAATCCTCCGTTTAACATCGCGCGGTGGAACGGTCAGCGATGGGAGTTAATGCGGCGGCTTTTTGATTGCCGTTTGTATTATCCCAATTGCGGCCCGGAGTTCTTCCTCTTCACGCCTATCCGGGCGATCTTCGCATTTGGCCCTGACGATATATGGGTTGCGGCAGGCACTGCGCAACATTTTGACGGAGCCAACTGGACAGAGCATGCCGGCGTACAAGGCGTGGGGAGTGCAAGTAAGATTTGGGGAAGCAATTCGGATGACCTCTGGTTTGTTGGCAACAATGGCTTCATCGTACATAAATCAGGTACGACGTGGCGGCAGTTGGAGAGCGGGACGACGGTATCGCTCAATGATGTGTGGGGTGGAAACAATCGATGGATGGGAGAAAACCAGATACTGGTAGCTGCATCGAACAAGTACGAAGGAGGTGAAAAGAAACTTCTGCGAATCAATCAGCATGGGGTTCTCGATTCTCTCGCCTGGCCTATGCAAACTAGAAGAATCCACTCAGTTTGGTTCAACTTGAATTCACGAGTTTACACTTCGGGCGGAGGCGTTTTTGCCATTCAACGGGGGAACTCTTGGACGGAGCAACAATTGCCGCTGATTTACACGAACAGCATACGTGGAACAGCAGCCAATGATATCTTTGTGGTCGGAGACTTCAGGTTTGCCGGGCACTTCAATGGAGTACGTTGGCACGTGTATCCCGAAATCTGGTTAGGCTCGGGGCTTTACCATTCAGTTGCGGCAAAAGGGAACATGATCGTTGCTGTAGGGTGGTTAGGAAGTCGCGGAATAGCTCTTGTTGGTCGAAGATGAACAAGAACAAGACGTGAAAGGAGGGTAAACATCAAGGGCATAGAAGAACCAGAACAAACTGCCCCAATGCTGTGAACATCGGGGCAGGTACCACGCAGAACAAAGCCGCAGGTTGATTTAAAGAAGGGGGTAGTTTGCCTTCTCTGGCGTCTCTGTCTGTATTCACAAGATAAGTAGAGTCAACTGATTTTGCAATCAACACAAAAGGAGATGAATCATGAAACGCATGATAGGCTTATTTGTCATACTCAACGGGATTGCTCTCCTGCAGTCCCCAATGCCGGCTCAGACCCAAGTCGGGCCTTTGGATTTTGACATTGGAAAGAGCGCTCAGTACTGGCCCAGTGGTTACTTCTATTGGGGTGGTAGCGGACAGACCTCGTATCCGGTCGGTCGGTTCTTGAGTGGCCAAACCATTCACACCGACAGGGTCTTCTTTCAATGGAACTTTTCAGGCGCACAAATCCCGGAAGGCGCCATAGTTGCTTCGGCACGCCTTCAAGTCACGGCCTCAGGGGAGTCAGGCCAAAGTCCACCGGAGTTCAACTTCTGGATATCTACAAACGATTACGACCTCTCGAATCCACCGTCAGCGCAAACACTCTACCTGTCGGCGAACAGCAGTATCGTTGCATCCAACCAGCAGACTTCGAATTTCACGTATACAGCTGATTTCGGACAATCGTCCGATTTCGTGTCTGCGTTGCAGGCATCTCTATCTGCGGAACGCTTCGTAATCGGCATTGTAAGTTCGACTGAAGGGAGCAGTGCAGGATATTCGTATAGAGTTCCCAGCCTTGGCTCCCCTTATGTGCCTGTGAAGCTCACGATTTGGATCGCGCCGCAAGAAGTAACGGCAGACCAAGTATTCGAGGATGACGAGCGTATCCAAGCTAGTAAAATTGGTCACTGGGAAGAAAACGCTTTTGCGGAATATGTCGTACCTGAATACTTTGAGTTCGAATTGAACACAACGCAAACCTTCAGAGCCGATACTACTGTCTGGCCCAACGAAACGACGAATTACGATGAAAAGTACCATACCTGGAATGCTTCCGACGATGTCGTTAACCATCGAGATTTTCTGATTCAACCGGGACTCTCGATAGTGAAATCACAATTCAGGAGAGTGAACAACGCGACAATCCAAGCCCAGCTTCTTGATGGTGGTAATCCTGGTGGCACTATAGACTTTAAGGACCCTTGGCTGATTGATACTGCCGACGCGAAAGGTCCCAAGAACCGCAGCATGAACCAAAGATGGCGAACGCAACCATCTCCTTTCAGCAATACTACTTCCAACACTTGGTACAAAGGCGTGTTCTTGAACCAATCCTTTGGCGGTACTTCACCCTACTACTCCGTCGGTGCGCCATTTGAGAACACAATTAACGGCCATTTGGCATACTTCCAGAACTGGTCGGGCAGTAGTGTGACGCATCAGGACCCATCTCAGCAACAAACCCCTGTTGTTTTCATCGCATCCGGCGCAACTTCTGTGGCACAGTACAAAGGCAAGCTTCTCTCCTCCGTTAGTAACCCTACAGGCAGCAATAGCCAGCGGGTTGTTGCAGGGATTCCGTATGGAACCCACGGAGAGGAGCTGTATGCCCTTGCCTATCCCAGCGCGGGTGAACTTTGGTGGAATGTTTCGTTCGACAACGGAGCGGCATGGTGGTATGATACACGCTTCACCAACAGTGGCACCACAGCGAGCGCGCCATCCATTGCCCTTTGGACCGAGTGCGTCACAAGCAGTCCTTTGAATGATCCGTGCGAAACAGACTTGTATGCCGTGTACCGGAAGCAGTCCGGCGGCAATTACCAAATCATGTTTACCATACCGCCGTTTCCGGAGGCCGGAATCTCGTCCTCAGTTCAACTTAACTCGACGTCAATCAGCACCAATATTGACACGAGACCGTCATCACACGCGTCGATTATTTCGGCGGTCCGTGGCTGTACGCGTTTTGGGAAGGTACGGGAGGTTTATGGATGAATTTCGCGTATCCGGAGAATGGCGACTGGGAATGGGCTGGTGAAGACTTGCGATACTCCGGTTATTTGAGCCCGAGCGTTTCCGGCGTTAGCGATGCGAATTTCTTTCTGACGTATGACAACAGGCAGAATGTCAAAATCATCGACTACGTCGGTTCGGTTGATGAAGTCGTACCGGCGAGTGTTGCCCCGCTGTCGCGCTCCTCACAGGTAAGCGCCAATACGTCGAACAGTCCAGGCGAAGCCCATGTTGTATGGGAAGCATCCAACCCACAGCAAGAGCAGCAACAGAGAGTAATGTACCAACTCTGGCACGATGACAAATGGGAAGAGGCTCATGAATTCGTTAGTAATTCCCCTGCTATCGATTTCTCACGTCCGACGGTCAGCAACTTATCTTCGGGGAACATAGTCTGTGCATGGGATGACGGATCGAGCACGTACAAAGCTGAAAGCGCGGGTGAGGAATGGACAGTAACCGAAGCATATGAGTCATTGATCCATCCGAATCTTGTCATTGCCGGGTCTAACGGTCCGCTTGCATCAACACGCATGGCGGGAACAGATGTTACCGGTCCGCCATACCAACTCGTGTTCGGAACGGAAACAAATCGGGCGGAAAAGAGCACATTGAGTTCTGTGGTTTCCACGCAATACAGCAGACGGGCTGTCGTTGCCCGGCGGCCGTATCATCAAAAGAAACCATTGCGCGAGCAAACCGGGTCTGCACGGCTGGATCCTGTATTGACCGATACCTCGGCATTCTTCTCGGTCGAGATTACGGCAATCAATCTGAAACTCTCGAATGGAACAATAGTGCCGCTCGAGCTTACGAATGAAACGAGCCCGGGGCTAAACGAGAACTCAGTGTGACTGGGCTGTCACGGTTTCCTGAACCATCCTGCACCGTGACAGCAACTTCATTAACCCAATAAGCTTGTCGTCACGGTACCATGACGATCACGCAACCGAGACGACCCAGAAATCCAATCCCTTCAATCCGTTAGCAACAATCAAGTACGACTTGCCGGTTCGCCCTTTTCTTCATTGATATTTCACACACGATTGCGTACTTTGGTACAGCAACAATGCGCCAATGAAGATATTGAAGGAACGACAATCATGGCAGAACAGAGCATGACAGCAATCTCCGAAGCTTCAGTGTACGATGCCCTCCGCGAATGCTACGACCCTGAAATTCCCGTCAACCTTGTTGACCTCGGGCTTATTTATGATGTGAAGATCATCGACGATTGGGTTGGCGTGAAGATGACGCTGACCTCGCCGGGTTGCGGCATGAGCGGAATGATTTCGCAGAACGTGCGGAACCGCGTCATGAAAATTCCCGGCGTGAAGGAGGCGGATGTTCGCATCGTATGGCAGCCCGCATGGTCTCCCGCCATGATGTCGGAAGAGGCACGGAAGAAATTAGGGATGGGGAATTAGCCCCTCACTTCACCCATACCACGGTAATGCCCGGATTCCCGCTGTTCAGGTCGATGTCAGGGTACTGCCCCACTTCACTTCGCATTTCCTGAACGTCGGCATCATAGACTTCGTAGTTCTCGCCGTTGATTATTCCTCTCACCCTTGAACGCTGACGGAACGCCCAATTCCGAACAATCTCCTTGGTCGAGCCCCCCTTGCCTGTGCTGCCGTGACCATGAATGATCTTGAGAACGCGCAGCGAGGAAGAATTTCTCACCGTCGAAAGCGCAGTATTCAGTTCACGTTCAACAACATCGGGGTGCAGCGGCGGATGTGCGACATCTATCGTATGAATGACGTTCATGCTGATCTGTGTTCGTTGCTATTCGGTTTCTGAACAAATATATTCTTTTGATGAACAACATCATATCGGCTGAGGGTCCAACCCGGAACGGCACTCTGCTTTTTCACTAACTCGGGTTCACGGTTTTCCGATGGCCTCTGCCGGGAATGAGAACAACATGTATCGTACACCAAGTTGATGAACCGCAACAGTTCCATTCAAGACGCGTTCCAACACTGTGAGAACATTGCCCGCAGTCATTACGAGAATTTCCCCGTTGCATCATTTTTCCTCCCGAAACATCTCCGGCCGTACATCGCCGCAGTGTATGCCTTTTCCCGTATAGCCGATGACTTTGCCGACGAAGGAACTCTTCCTGCACAAGCACGTCTTGACAAACTCGACGATTGGCAACGGCAACTGGACAAGTGTTATGAGGGCAAAACCTCGCATCCCGTGTTTATTGCGCTCGCTGAAGTTACGCGTCGGAAGAACATGCCCAAGCAGTTGCTTACTGATTTGCTGACGGCATTCAAGATGGATGTGACGACGAACAGGTATGCGACGTTTGACGATCTGTCATATTACTGCAAGCATTCGGCGAACCCGGTCGGCCGCATTGTGTTGCATTTGTTTGATGATGCGTCTGAGCGTAACATGCTGCTTTCCGACTCAATCTGTACGGCCCTTCAACTTGCGAACTTTTGGCAGGATATAAGCGTTGATTTACACAAAGGACGCATCTATGTGCCGCTTGAAGATATGCATCGATTTGGCTATACTGAGGAAGAATTTTTCTCCCGCTGTCGGGATGAGAGGTTCATCAGTCTGATGAAGTTTGAGGTCGAGCGTACACGCGGGATATTCAATGCGGGCCGGCCTCTCCTGACAGAAGCGACACGAAAACTGCGCTTCGAACTTCTACTAACATGGAACGGCGGTGTCACGATTCTGAACAAGATTGAAAATCAGAACTACGATGTATTTGGCAACCGCCCCGCGATTGGTACGCTGGATAAGTTGTCGATCTTGATGAAATCATTCTTTCGTCGAACGGTATGAGTGCAATAGCCGAAGACATAACGAAGCAAAGCAATACGAGCTTCTACTACTCGTTCTCCGTATTGCCGCCGCATAAGCGCGAAGCGATTCATGCCGTGTATGCTTTTTGTCGCTATACCGATGATATCGTTGATGAAGGCTCCGACGAAACGATGAAAGTCGTGATGCTGCGGAAGTGGCGGATGGAGCTTGCCAGAACGCTGCGCGGCGAGTCGAGTTTGCCGCTTCTGAATCAGCTTGCATCAACGGCGCGGCGGTTTAACATTCCGGTTGACCATTTCTATGAGTTGATTAGCGGCGTGGAGATGGATTTGTCGAAGAATCGCTACAATAATTTCAATGAGTTGAAAGACTATTGCTACCTCGTTGCATCCTCCGTCGGTTTGATGTGCAGGCAGATTTTCGGATACCGGAATGAATCGACGCGTGACTACGCGATCAACCTTGGTATTGCCTTGCAACTCACCAACATTCTGCGTGATGTAAAGGATGATGCAAAGCGCGGCCGCATTTATCTTCCTCTCGAAGATATGAAGCTCTTCGGCGTGACGGAAGAAGATATACTGAATGCTCGCTACACGCAAAACTTTGCCAACCTGATGCGGTTCGAATGCAACCATGCCCGTGAGTATTTCGATCTTGCCCGCAACGCGTTGAAGGATGAGGATAAGCATTACTTCTTTGCCGCACGCATCATGTGGTCGATCTATGCGCACACACTCCGAAGAATCGAACGTTCGAACTACAACGTGTTCGAGCGGCGCATTGCGATTTCCAAGCCTCTGAAACTGCTGATAGCATTCCGCTACTGGCTCAGTCACCAACTGCAATACGCGCACGAACCCCGCCTTCCGCGGCATGCACTCTCCATCATCTAATTCGAAGCCCGTCATTATTGTTGGCGGTGGATTGAGCGGACTTGCCGCCGCGGTTGAACTTGCCTCGAGAAATGTCCCCGTTATTGTTCTTGAACAGAAGCCGAAGTTAGGCGGCAGGGCGTACTCATTCGTTGATGAGACAACAGGTGATGTCATCGACAACGGCCAGCATGTGTTGATTGCCGGGTATGAGCGGACGATGAAATTTCTGGAACGTATCGGGACGAAACATCTTCTCACGATTCAGAGGGAGCCCCTTCTTCATTTTCATCATCCCCAACGCGGATTCTGTTCATATCGGATTCCGGATCTGCCGTCCCCTTTTCATTTACCCGCAGCCATTCTCTCGACGGATCTCTTTTCCTTGGGTGATAAACTGAAGTTGTTGCGTGCAGGCATCTCTCTTCGAACTGCATCATCTTTGGATGGAATGACGATTGAAGATTGGCTCAATGCAACAGCTCAGACGGAAGAAACGAAGCGTTCATTCTGGGAGCCGCTTGCCATCTCTATCATGAATGAACACATTTCAAAGGCCTCTGCACATGTGTTTGTTAATTCACTGCGCCATGCATTTCTTTCTGATCGGAAAAACGCCGCGCTGGCCATTCCGCGTGTCGGATTGAGCGAGTTGTATGTTGATGATGCCGTAAAATATCTTTGCGAACGAGGCGGCGAGGTTCGTATCAATACGGATGTTGTGCATCTCAACATAGTCGATCAACATGTCAACCGAGTTAAGATTCGCAATGGTAGTGATCTTGAATGTTCTGTCGTGATACTGTGTATCCCTCATTATAGGCTTTCAGAACTTCTTCCATCATCGTTGAAAAGCACGCTGTTTTCATTGGTGTCCAACACGCCGATTGTTTCGATCCATTTGTGGTTCGGAAATGATTTCATGTCTCATGACATGATTGGATTGATCGGGAAAAGAGTGCAGTGGGCGTTCAACAAGAGAAGAATCAACCAAGAAAACAACCCGGGCGGACATGTGTCGTGTGTGATCAGTGCGGGTGAGGAATTTGTGAGCATGTCGAATGATGAACTGGTTCGAGTAGCGTGTGATGATGTGACGAGCGTGTACAAGGTTTCCATGAAGCCATTCCACGCCGTCGTTGTGCGCGAAAAGCGGGCAACCTTTTCGTGCACGCCCGATACAGAACCGCGGCGCCCAGACCATCAGACTGAAATTGCGAATCTGCTTCTCGCGGGAGATTGGACGAACACCGGCTTGCCTGCAACGATTGAAGGGGCGATTTTGAGCGGCGAACGGTGTGCCGCGCTTGCTGCGGCTCGCTACAGTTAAAAGAGTTTCATGTCCGATTCATTGCATTTCTTTGCAGAATCGGTTTAATTTATTCCCACAGATGAGACCCGATGCGATGTTGAAAGACAAACTTGTTCTCCTGGTTGATGACGAGCCGGGAATGCTTGTCGCTACAAAGGCCGGACTTACAGAGCGCGGCTTCAAAGTCGAGGCTGCTGAAGGAGCCGAGCAGGCGATGACGGCAATCAAGTCGTTGAACCCGAGCATTGTCGTTTCGGATTTGGTGATGCCGGGAACGAATGGCTTCGAGCTATTTCAGGAAGTACGCAAGCAGGCAGATTTCAAGTCATTGCCGTTTGTCTTCCTTACGGGAATTGATGATTACTATGCTCGGAAATTCGGCAAGGAAATCGGCGGTGCCGCTTACATCACCAAGCCGGTGGATCTTGATGAGTTGGAGCAAATCATCAAGGAAAAAATCGGAGAGTAGAAATGTGCCATAATATGTTGTAACAACAAGCCCGTGATGTCGACGGGATTTTTCATTTATGGACAAATCATTAAATAGGATTCATTTCCTGGACATCATGCGGGGCTTCGCCGTCGTCGTGATGGTGATGGGGCACAGCATCGATTCCGTTTTGTCGCCGGAAGCGCGTGCAACGGAAGCGTTTCGCTGGTACGACATGTTTCGCGGGTTCACCGCTCCGATGTTCCTGTTCGTAGCCGGATATGCATTCATGGTTGCTACTGCGAGGCGGTGGGAGGACTATCGTGCGTTCGGCAAACCTGTCCTGAAGCGATTGTCGCGGGTGGCGTTGCTCTTTGTTATAGGATATGCGCTTCATTTTCCGTTTTTCTCGCTCACCAAGATTCTGACGAATGCTTCATCGTCGGATCTGGCACAACTGTTCCAGGTGGACATTTTACATTGCGTTGCCGCCGGCCTTCTCATCTTGCACATTGTCTTATTGTTGACGCCGTCGCTCCGCGCTTTTGCTCATACTATGACTGTTCTTGCTGCGGGCATCGCGTTGGCATCCCCGTTTATTTGGAGCATTGACTTCGCTCCGCTTGTGTCGCCGGCCTTGTCGCCGTATTTCAACCAAACGCAGCTTTCAATGTTTCCTGTGTTTCCTTATGCTGCATATTTATTCTCCGGTGTGGTGGTGGGATACTACTTTCTTGAAGCGCGACGTACAGAACAGGAAACCGTTTTCATTAAACGCATTCTTGCTCTTGCCATTTGCGCCATCGTGCTGGCGTTTGTCTTCGACCGTGCCCCCGTCTCGTTGTATCCGGAATACGATTTTTGGAAAACCAGTCCGAACTTGTTCGTCATCCGGATTGGTATCGTGATGTTGATAACGCTTGCGTTCTATTATATCCGCCGGTTGCCGGAACCGCTCGAGCGAAGCCTTGTACGGCTCGGGCAGGCATCGCTTATGGTGTACGCGCTTCACCTCGTGATTGTGTACGGTTCGTCGATGAATAAGGGACTCTACCAGCTGATCGGGCAAACGTTACAGGCGCATTACGCCGTCGCGACAGGGGTTTTCGTTCTCGGACTGATGATTGCCGTGGTGTTCGGCTGGAACTATCTGCGCTCACGGCATTTTATTCCAACGCGCATCATTCAGGTGGGACTCGTAAGTTCGCTTCTCTACATTTTTATTTCGCGTCCCTGGTAGCGTTTACCCGGTATCTCACCGCTACTGCCGGGCATTGTTGCTAATCTCTCGTCCTCATGAGTGAACATTCATTTCAAGCGTCTTCCGTAAAATCCCGCCGGGTAGAGTACATTGACCTGCTGCGCGGGTGGGCAGTACTCGTCATGATCGAAACCCACGTCATGAATGCGACGTTAGCAAATGAGATTTTCGAAAGCGATTTCTTTCGATGGATCAAGTTTGCCAACGGCCTTGTTGCCCCTTCGTTCCTCTTTACTTCGGGACTTGCCTACGCTGTAACGACGCGCCGGAAGTTGAGCGACTATCTTTCCTTTGGACCGGCTCTGTACAAGCAAATCCGTCGTCTCTTGTTTGTTGTGATGATCGGATACCTGCTGCATATCCCGAAATTCAACTTCAGACAAATCATCACCGAAACAACCGAGCTTTCGTGGCAAATCTTTTTTCAGGCTGATGTGTTGCAGTGTATCGGCGTGAGTCTACTGTTGATTCAGTTATTGCTGTTACTTTTCAGGACTGAGAGACGTTTGTATGTCGCAGTAACGGGGCTGGCGATGCTTATCCCGTTTGTCACTCCATTTATTTGGGGGATTGATTTTCGGGAGATTCTCCCTCTTCCTCTTGCCGGATACATGAACGGCATTCACTTCCCGCAGTTTCCCGGATTTCCGTTATTTCCGTGGATGGCGTTTCTCTTCGCTGGCGCAGCGTTCGGTTTCTTCTATCTGAAAGCGAAGGACGAATCAGGGAATCCCGGATCGAAATATGACGAGAACGTAATGATGAAGCGTGTGTTGTGGATTGCCCCGATGATGATTGCAGCTTCGATTCTCATCGAGCCGTTCGCTGCAAAAATCTATCCTTCATATAACTATGGACTTTCGAGCCCGAGCTTCTTCTTTCTGAGGCTGGGGATTGTGATGATATTTTGTGCGGGGTTGTATTTCTACGAGAAGAATGTACGTGTTTCCCCGAAATCAATCATTACACTCGTGGGTCGCGAATCGTTGATTGTGTACACGCTGCATCTTTTCTTGATCTACGGCAACTTCGGCCCTTTTAGTTTCTCGAAAATCGTCAATCATACCTTCGGGTATCCTGAAGCGTTGTTGACTACTGCCATTCTTGTCGGGATGATGATTCTTGTTGCTCTCTGGTGGAGTTCAGTCAGAAAAAGAGAGATGCACGTAAGACAACGAATTCAATGGACTGTTGCGGCCGGAATTGTGCTTGTGTTCTTTTTCGGCCCTGAAGTATGAAGTTCTTATGGAGTAATCACTGAAAGAGAGTATCATGAAATCAATTGTGTGCTTAACTACCATCCTTTTTGTTATGGCTTCATCAGGATTGTCGCAGCGAATGTCACTTGATGGCGAGTGGCTTTTCAAAGTCGATAGCATGAAATCAGGAATCGATGGCAGATGGTACGAGCACACCATTGATCGAAGCAACTGGCAGAAGGTTGAAACTCCGAGGTTCTGGGAGGACTATCCGGGTCTTGCAACATACGACGGCTGGGGATGGTTTGCGAAAACAGTTGTTGTTCACCGGCTCGACGAGCCGATGAGTCTACACTTTGCGGGCGTTGACGATGATGCAGTTGTGTGGATCAACGGGATTGAAGTCGGCGACCACACAGGCTACAGCGATCCGTTTGCATTTGATGTAAGCAAGGTACTTCGTGTCGGTGAGAACCTTGTTGTTGTTCTTGTTAAGGATTACGCAGGTGGCGGCGGAATCTACAAGCCGATTACGCTGATTGAGACTAAGAATCTTGATGAATTGTTGAAGAGCCCCTACTTCGGCAAGCCCGCAGTGGAAAGTGCTGACTGGGTGAAAGATGCGTGCATCTACTCAGTGTATCTCCGATCGTTCTCGAAAGAAGGCAACTTTGCCGGGCTCGAAAAGAGAATTCCTGAGTTGAAAAAGTTGGGCGCAACAGTTCTTTGGCTGATGCCGATTCATCCGGTAGGAGAGAAGAATAGAAAAGGGACTCTCGGGTCGCCGTACGCTGTACGCGATTACTACGGCATCAATCCCGAATTCGGAACGATGGAGGACTTCAAGAAACTGCTGGCAACAGTTCATCGTCATGGAATGAAACTGATTATCGATCTCGTTGCGAATCATACGTCATGGGACAATCCTCTCATCACTCAACATCCCGAATGGTATACGCGGGATAGTGATGGTAACATCATTCCGCCCAACGATGATTGGACGGATGTTGCAGATCTCGATTATTCACAACCCGAGTTGCGCCGGTATATGATCGGGATGATGAAGTGGTGGGTGAAGGATGTCGGCATTGACGGATTCCGCTGTGATGTGGCTGAGCTTGTCCCGACGGAGTTCTGGGAAGATGCTCGTGATGAGTTGAACAGGATCAAGCCGGTGATGATGTTAAGCGAAGGAACTATTCCCGAGCATCACATGAAGGCGTTTGACATAACGTACGCATGGAATACCTATGACGTTTTGCAGTCACTTCTTTCCGGCAAACGCCCGGTTACTGTTTTGGATGAATTATTCAGAAACGAGTCGCTACAATTTCCCGTCGGGTCATTGCGTATGCGTTTCACAACGAATCACGACAAGAATGCGTGGGATGCTCCGGCGGTAGAACTGTTCGGTAGTGAGGGACTCAAGCTGGCAACCGTTTTCATCAACACGATTCCCGGCGTGCCGCTCATCTACAACGGCGAAGAAGTTGCAAACGATAAGAAGTTGGGCCTGTTTGAAAAAATTGATATTGATTGGAGTAGATCTCGTGAAGTTGGCGACATCTACCGCGAACTGTTTCATCTCAGGAAAAACAACACCGCCTTGTCACGCGGGAACATGGTTCGTCTCACCGGCTCCGGGGAGGATGCCGTGTATGCATTTGCTCGAGTTTCCGGGAAGGACAGAGTTATTGTTGTGTTGAACTTCTCTTCGGAAGGAAAATCTGTACAACTGAAAATTCCAACGGAAGAAGTCTTCGGATTATCAACCGCCATAGTGATGAAAGAATTATTCAGCGGAGATGTAAAGCGGCTCTCAACAAAGCAGGTTGCAGAGTTGCCGCTACATCTGAGTCCCCACGGTTACAAACTCTTTGTAATCGAATAGTAATCCAACGACCCCAAGGCGGAATGTTCCTGGTAACGTTCCGCCTGTGTCAATCATCTCATCGCTTTCTTCATTGCGGCAGCCACTTCCTCAACCGTCCATTCGTTGCCGGTGAAATTTGCGGCAAGCTTTCCGTTTTTGTCGAGTACGACGGTTCGGAGATTATGGGCAATCAATCCGCCCTCATCATTCTCGTACGAAAGTCCAAGCCCGTCAGCAAGCTTCATAATGTTTTTGCCTGTTGTATCAGGGTCGGTCAGAAAATCCCACGTAGCGAAATCCGCATTATATGATTTTCCGTAGCTCTTCATCACCTTTGGGGAGTCGAATTTCGGGTCGAAGGAGATCGTGATAAGATGCCACTTGCCGTTGAGGGATTGATCTCGTGCGAGGAGTTTCTGCAGTTTCACAAACTGGTTGCTCATGAGAATACAGAAATCAGGTAGGGGGCAACGTGAATAAATGAATGTGACGGCAACTGCCTTTCCCAAAAAATCACTGAACTTCACCGTCTCATTGTCCTGATTCTGCAAAGCATAATCGGGCAGTCGATCCCCCGTTTTGAGTATTCGGGCAAGGATTGCACCTTCAATCAGCTTGGGATCGGGCGGTTCTCCTTTCCCGACAACCGTAATAGTTTCAAGCCAGCTTTCGGTTCGCGAAACGGCAAGTGTTGCTGCAATTGTATCACCGACTTCAAGGTCATGAAACAGGTCTGGATTCTTGATTTTGAACGGCATGGTCATCGCCATCATGTAGTCGGGAATTTCCTCGTGAGCGACCATTAGCCTGCTTTTTGTCGTATCGATCTCGACTATCTCACCTTTCAGTGGGAAAGTAACCAGGTCGGTTTGCTTTTGCTCATTCCGTGAGCAAGAAATGAGAAGGGTACCGGAGATGACTATGATTGCTGAACGTATATATGGTATCTTCATGGCTCAGAACGAGTTATGTCAATGGATGAAGAGTTGTTGTGAGAGACTACCCGTCAAGATAGGGAAACTTTGGTAGAAGTGTAGACTGTATATTTCAAAAAGGCTTGTTCCTTGGGCAGCATGAACAAAATTTCATTTGCAAATATTATGCTAAAAAGGGGTTTTATAATTGACTGTTTATCGCTTTTTGTTATATTTATTTGCTCAGTTCTTACCCCAAAACTGGTGAGCTATAACCATTTTAGCACATGCGAACCGGCGAGGTTTGCAGAAGGCATTTCCGGTTTCCGCAAGAAAACCAACTCTGAAGACATGCTGGCGTAGCTCAGTTGGTAGAGCAGCTGACTTGTAATCAGCAGGTCACCAGTTCGACTCTGGTCGCCAGCTCAAACGAGTGTCAGAGTTTCGAATATGAGAAGTGGCAGTGCACGGTGAATTGGGATGGGGAAAGAAGAACGGGCAGGTAGCGAAGTGGTTAAACGCATCAGACTGTAAATCTGACGGCCTTGGCCTTCGGAGGTTCGAATCCTTCCCTGCCCACAACACGCGGGAGTAACTCAGTTGGTAGAGTCACAGCCTTCCAAGCTGTTGGTCGCGGGTTCGAGTCCCGTCTCCCGCTCTGAGTCATGTTCTACGCGTACATTCTGAAGAGCAGGTCACGGGATCGTTTCTATATCGGTTCGCGTGAGGACATAGCACAGAGGTTGGAGACTCATAATGGTTCTCGTGCGAAGTGGACGAGGCGGTACCAACCGTGGGAGTCGGTCTACCAAGAGTGTTATGAAACTCGCGGTGAGGCAATGAAAAGGGAACAAGAGTTGAAATCTCTGAAGAACGTAAGGAGATTCTTGGCCAGGCAGGTAAAGAGCGGGCTCTAACTCAGTTGGTAGAGTCATCCCGCCGCAGGCGGGATTGGTCGCGGGTTCTCCCGAAGGGATGGCTTCGCCAGAGTCCCGTTTCCCGCTCAACCGTGGAACAATCGCTGAAACTGTGCTTGCGTAGCTCAGTTGGTAGAGCACTTCCTTGGTAAGGAAGAGGTCACCGGTTCAATCCCGGTCGCAAGCTCGAGGAACCTAAACAAAACTTTGGAGTATGTTGTGAGAGATATAATCACGCTTGAATGTTCGGAGTGTAAGCGCAGGAACTATTCAACAACGAAGAACAAGAAGAAGCAGTCGGGTCGCGTTGAGTATAAAAAATTCTGCCGCTTCTGTGCGAAGCACACTCCGCATAAAGAGACCAAATAGTCGCGCTCACTGGAGAGTTGTGCATACGTCAGTAGCTCAATTGGCTAGAGCAGCGGTCTCCAAAACCGCAGGTTGGGGGTTCGAGTCCCTCCTGACGTGCAAGGTATGATGAGGTGTGTTGTATTCTCGAGAGAGAGTTTTACGAGGGCAGGCGGCTTTCGAATGCTTGCACGCGGTAAGCGTCCGATAGACAAAGGGTTCAATCGCTGAGAATGGTCGGACGCCCGATCCTTCCTCCATCATCACTCGTTGCGAACTCACAAGTATTGCCATTTGAGAAGACACAGGTATGAAAGAAAAGATTATTGCCTTCTTCGAAGACGTTGTGAAGGAGATGAAAAAAGTCACGTGGCCGAAGAAAGAAGAATTGCGTGACTCAACAGTCATTGTCCTCGTTGTGTGTTTGATCGTTGCGGCGTTCGTGTATGTTATCGATCAGGGCGTGAGCTTCGTCCTGAAGGCCATCCTATCATAAGGTGAGATAGTTGGAAAAGAAATGGTACGTGGTTCGAACCTATTCGGGTCACGAAAATAAAGTCAAGGCCTATATCGAGAATGAAATCTCCCAGGCGGGTTTGACGGAACGCGTCGGTTCGGTTATTGTCCCTTCCGAAAAAGTCTTTGAGGTGAAAGACGGCAAGAAGAAGAGCAAGACCCGTACATTCTTTCCCGGGTATATTCTTGTTGAGGCTGTACTCGACACGCAGGTAACGCATATCATTCTGAATACACCTTCCGTTATCAGTTTCGTCGGGCCGAAGAACGCGCCAGCGCCACTACAGCCCGTGGAAGTTAAGCGGCTTATCGGCAAGATTGAAGCGAAGAAGGATGTTGAAGTGATGGAGGTGCCGTTCAAAGCCGGAGATGCAGTGAAGGTGACCGATGGTCCGTTCAACAACTTTACCGGCTTTGTTCAGGAAGTGAATGAGGAAAAGATGAAGCTGAAAGTCATGGTATCCATCTTCGGAAGAAAAACACCGGTGGAACTGGATTTCAGCCAGGTGGAAGCAGAAAAGTAATTCTCAACGATCAGTTAGAAAGATCCCGACATGAAAAAAATTGCAGGTTACGTCAAACTACAGATCCCGGCAGGCCAGGCAAATCCGGCGCCCCCGGTTGGCCCCGCTCTCGGTCAAAAGGGCGTGAATATCATGGAGTTTTGCAAGCAGTTCAATGCGCGAACACAGGCGCAGGCAGGACTCATTATTCCCGTTGTCATTACCGTCTTCTCGGACAAATCCTTCACCTTCATTACAAAAACTCCGCCTGCCGCTGTGTTGTTGGTGAAGGCTGCGAAAATCGAGAAGGGTTCTGCAGAGCCGAACCGGAACAAAGTAGGCAAAGTTACAAAGCAGCAGGTTCAAGAAATCGCCGAATTGAAAATGCCCGATCTGAATGCAGCGAATATTGAAGCTGCGATGAGTATGGTCGCAGGAACGGCCCGAAGCATGGGATTGGTTGTCGAAGGTTAAGAGAAGCTCCGGGAGGATTTCCGAAACACATTTTTCACATGACTAAAGTGGGAGTCCCGTTCAGAGGGACGCTTGAACCACGAGGAGTAACATCAGAATGAAACTGAGCAAACGATTCAAGGCTGCTTCCTCGAAGATTGATGCAGCAAAAACGTACACCATTGACGAGGCAATTGCCAAAGTCAAGGAAAGCGCAACCGCAAAGTTCGTTGAGTCGGTGGATGTGGCGGTCAGGCTTGGTGTTGACCCGAAGAAGGCCGATCAGGCAATTCGCGGAACAGTGGCGCTGCCCCATGGTATCGGGCGTGAAGTTCGCGTGCTTGTTCTCGCGAAAGCACCAAAGGACGCGGAAGCGAAGGCGGCGGGCGCGGATCATGCCGGACTTACCGACTACCTCCAGCAAATTCAGGGAGGATGGGCGGATATCGACGTCATTATTGCAACTCCCGATGTCATGGGAGAAGTTGGAAAACTCGGTAAAGTGCTCGGACCCCGCGGTCTTATGCCCAATCCGAAAAGCGGTACGGTGACCATGGACGTTGCGAAGGCTGTGAAGGAAGTGAAAGCCGGCAAAATCGAGTTCCGCGTTGATAAGGCAGGAGTTGTCCATGCTTCTATCGGAAAGGCAAACTTCGAACCGAAGCAGTTGGCCGACAATCTTCACGCATTCCTGAGTACAATCGTTCGTCTCAAGCCCGCGACGGCAAAAGGCACGTACGTTAAATCCATTGCGCTTTCAAGTACGATGGGGCCGGGCGTCAAAATTGATCGGAATCAGATTGTCGGGCGTTAACAAAGAATTTACGCACTCAACACCAAACACCCCGAAGCAGTGAATCGCCGAGGGGAACAGTTCTGTTCATTGCCATGCACGTGTATCTGACATGGGCTTCTCTCTGAACAAACATCATACAGACCTACGCAAGTAGGGTCTACGACCTCGTAGAGGAGGAAGAATGAAACGGTCAGAAAAAGAACAAATTATCGCCGAAGTAGCCGAGACGGTTTCTCGCTCGACGGGGATGTACTTCACTGACTTCTCGGGCCTGACTGTGGAACAAGCGACGGAATTGCGTCGCGAGTTACGCAAGTCCGGCGTTGAGTACAGAGTCGTGAAGAATACCCTCATCAAGAAAGCGCTGGAGCAGGTTTCAGGTTACGATAAAGTATACGACAGTCTTGTCGGGCCGACCGGTGTGGCATTCGCATTTGATGATGCAATTGCCCCTGCGAAGGTGATCGACAAGTTTGCAGACAAGCACAAGAAGCTTTCCTTGAAGGTCGCTGTGCTTGAGAAGCAGGTGTACGACGGCTCCAAGCTGAAAGACATCGCAAAGCTTCCGTCGAAGAAGGAACTCATGGCAAGTGTTGTGGGCACCATCCAGGCGCCCATTGCAGGAGTTCCGACGGTGATCAATGCGGTATTGAGCGAGCTTGTCAGCGTTATCGGTGAAATCGAAAAAAAGAAGGCTGCATAAGCCGTTTTTCAGGAACAGGAAATCGTTATTACTAATAGGAGAAAAGATCCATGGCAGCAATTGCAGAAATTGTAGAACAAATCGAGAAGCTTACCCTTCTTGAAGCAGTCGAACTCAAAAAGGCGCTCGAAGAGAAGTTTGGCGTCACGGCGGCGGCACCCATGATGATGGGTGGAATGATGCCGGGTGCGGCGGCGGGTGCAGCAGCGCCGGCAGCCGAAGAGAAGACGGAATTCAACGTCGTACTCAAGGAAGCAGGCGCGCAGAAAATCAATGTTATCAAAGTCGTTCGTGCAGCAACAGGTCTCGGCTTGAAGGAAGCAAAAGACCTTGTCGACGGCGCACCGAAAACCGTGAAAGAAGGCTTGCCGAAAGCCGACGCGGAAAAACTGAAGAAGGAACTCGAGGAAGCAGGAGCAAAAGTAGAGTTGGCATAACTCTCCCGATGGTTCAACGTCCCGCCTCCCTGTGGTGGCGGGACGGGTTTTCTCAACGCTGCAAGACGGAACTTGCAGGACCTTATTCAAGCATTTTTTTGGTTTCGGCGTGAACAACAGGATGAATGGAAATTGCAGCCGATAATGGGAAGTGATCGAGAACTTCTCTTATCGGCTTGCTGTTTCTCTAACCGCGTCGGAATCGCAACATCACGGATGTCAATTCTGACGTCCGGATGCAAGGGTTGAACAGTACAATCACATAGAAGGAGTGGTACTCTTGAAGAACCAATCCAAAAGAATTTCGTTCGGAAAAATTCCCGATGTTATCGACTCCCCCGATCTGCTGAATATCCAGCTCGAATCGTGGGAGGGCTTTTTACAAAGAGATGCGTCCCCCGCTCGGCGCAAGAACAAGGGGCTGCAAGCCGTTTTCAAGATGAATTTTCCCGTTACGGATGCCCGCGAGAATTTCCTCCTCGAGTTTGTGGAATACTACGTCGAGAAGGAAAAGTACTCCGTTGCCGAATGCGAAGAGCGGGGTTTGACGTACGCCGTTCCTTTGAAAGCGAAGCTTCGTCTCTCGCAAAAGTCGGAAGACGGGAACAGCTTCATCAACACAATTGAACAGGATGTGTATCTCGGCAACCTGCCGACGATGACGCATCGCGGCACGTTCATTATCAACGGCGCCGAGCGCGTTGTGGTAAGTCAGTTGCATCGTTCACCAGGTGTGTTCTTCAGCGAATCCATCCATCCGAACGGCACGCCGATCTTCTCGGCCCGCATTATTCCGTTCCGCGGCTCGTGGGTGGAATTCACAACCGACATCAACAATGTGATGTACGCGTACATCGACAGGAAGAAGAAGTTTCCGGTCACCACGCTGCTCCGGGCCCTCGGATATTCCTCCGACGATGAAATTCTCGAACTCTTCGGTCTTGTGGAAGAGATCGATATTGCGAAGGTGGATTTGAAAGAATATGTCGGTCGCGTTATCTGCGGCGATGTTATCGACAAGAAGACGGGCGAAATCTTCATCAATAAAGATGCGGTTCTGACCGAGGATCACATTAAGTCAATCAAGAAGTCGAACGTCAAGAAGATTCGCTTCCTGCAGCAGCAGGGGAACGAGGTATCCGTTATCGCAAAAACGATTATGAAGGATAGCGTTCGTTCAGAAGAGGACGCCCTCGGAGCCATCTACAAGCAACTCCGTTCCGGCGACGCCCCCGATTTGGAAACCGCCAAAGGCCTGATCGAGCGTCTCTTCTTCAACGAAAAGCGCTACGATCTCGGCGATGTCGGTCGCTACCGTATCAACCAGAAACTGAGTCTTGATATCCCGACGGCGACAACGACGCTGACCAAACAGGATATTATCGCCATCATCAACTACCTGATCGAGTTGCAGCAGGGAAAGCGTACTGTTGACGATATCGACCATCTCGGCAACCGCCGGGTGCGGACAGTTGGCGAGCAGATTGCACAGCAATTTAATATCGGACTTGCCAGAATGGCGCGGACAATCCGCGAGCGCCTGAACGTCCGGGACAGCGAAAACCTGACACCGCAGGATCTGGTGAACGCGAGAACAATCACCAGCGTTATCAATGCGTTCTTCGGCACGAACCCGCTTTCGCAATTCATGGATCAGACGAATCCGCTTGCGGAACTGACGAACAAGCGCCGTATGTCGGCACTTGGTCCGGGCGGTTTGACGCGTGAACGCGCAGGCTTCGAAGTCCGTGACGTTCACTATACTCACTACGGACGCTTGTGTCCGATCGAGACGCCTGAAGGCCCGAACATCGGCCTCATTTCTTCGCTGTGTATTCATGCACGCGTCAACGAGTTCGGCTTTCTCGAAACTCCGTATCGCAAAGTGAAGAACGGCCGTGTGCTTGATGAGATAGAATTTCTAAATGCCGAGCAGGAAGATAATTTCACGATTGCACAAGCCAACGCTCCGCTCGACGGCCACGGGCGATTCCAGGACGATCGTGTGAAGGCACGGTATCAGGGTGATTTCCCCGTGGTAAAACCCGAGGAAGTGCAGTATATGGACGTTGCGCCGAATCAAATTGTGAGCGCGGCAGCAGGACTCATCCCGTTCCTCGAGCACGACGATGCAAACCGCGCCCTCATGGGCTCGAACATGCAACGTCAGTCCGTGCCGCTGTTGCGGCCGGAATCGCCGATGGTGGGAACAGGGCTTGAAGAGAAGATCGCGCGTGATTCCCGCTCGCTCATTGTTGCCGAGCGCGGTGGTGTGGTGGATTACGTCGACGCGAGCCGCATTGTCGTTCTTTATGATATTGATGAGACAAGCACAGAAGCTCTCATCTCGTTCGACGATAAGCGCCGTGTCGAGTACAAGTTGACGAAATTCTTCCGCACAAATCAGGACACATGCATCAACCAGCGTGTGGTGGTGAAGCCGGGAGACAAAGTCAGAAAGGGCGATGTTCTGGTGGATGGCCCTGCAACCGAAGAGGGCGAGCTTGCTCTTGGTCGCAATGTGCTGGTGGCGTTCATGCCGTGGCACGGGTACAATTTTGAGGATGCGATTATTCTGAGCGAGCGAATCGTCTCGCAGGACGTTTTCACGTCAATTCATATTGAAGAGTTTGAACTTCAGGTTCGTGACACCAAACGCGGTGAGGAAGAACTGACGAGAGAAATACCGAACGTCAGCGAGGATGCCACAAAGGATCTCGACGAGAACGGCATTGTCCGTGTTGGTGCCGAAGTTATTGAAAGCGATATTCTTATCGGAAAAATTACGCCGAAAGGCGAATCGGATCCGACGCCCGAGGAGAAACTGCTCAAAGCGATCTTCGGCGAAAAAGCCGGCGACGTTAAAGATGCATCACTGAAAGCGCCTCCCGGCATGAAGGGTATCGTGATTTCGACAAAACTCTTCTCCCGCAAGAAGAAGGACGCCGAGTCGAAGAAGGAGGACAAGCGCAAGAGTGATGCGCTCGACCGCCAGCGGCGCAAGCTGCTGAGCGACCTCAAGGAGCGTCTTGCAACAAAGCTCGGTATTCTGCTGGATGGCGAAAAATCAATTGGTGTTCGTGACAGCGACGGAAACGTCGTGTTTCGTGCATCAACGCAATTCAAGACGGATACCTTCCAATCGTATGACGATATCGAAAAGTTGGATTACAATGCCGATTGGGTTGATGACAAGAGGAAGAACACAACCATCACCAAAATCTTCACAAACTACTTTGATCGTCTCAACAGCATTGAAGAGGAATTCCGTCACGAGAAGAACAAGATTCAGCTCGGCGACGAGTTGCCTCCCGGTGTTGTACAGCTCGCAAAAGTGTACGTAGCGAAGAAGCGCAAACTCTCAGTTGGTGATAAGATGGCAGGACGCCACGGAAACAAAGGCGTCGTGTCGCGCATTGTGCCCATTGCCGATATGCCCTTCCTTCCCGACGGTACGCCCGTTGACATTGTGTTGAATCCGCTCGGAGTGCCTTCGCGTATGAACCTCGGGCAGTTGTACGAAACGGCGCTCGGTTGGGCGGCGAAGGTTCTTGACCTCAAGTACGCAACCCCGATTTTTGACGGGGCAACCTGGGAAGATGTGCAGGGAGAATTGGAGAAAGCCGAGCTCAACAAGGGTTCGAAGTCCGTTCTGTATGACGGTCGATCGGGCGAGAAGTTCGATCAGGAAGTAACCGTCGGGTACATTTACATGCTGAAGCTCTCGCATCTTGTTGATGACAAGATTCACGCACGGTCCATCGGGCCGTACTCTCTCATCACGCAGCAGCCGCTCGGCGGTAAGGCGCAATTCGGCGGTCAGCGTTTCGGTGAAATGGAAGTGTGGGCGCTTGAAGGCTACGGTGCTTCGCACGTGCTGCAGGAAATGCTGACAGTAAAAAGCGACGACGTTTCAGGCCGTGCAAAAGTGTACGAGGCAATCGTTAAAGGCGAAAATCTGCCGGAAGCAAATATTCCGGAATCGTTTAACGTTCTGGTCCGGGAGCTTATGGGTCTCGGCCTTGACGTGAAGTTGGATTAGACTTTGTGAGATAGAAACACCCTCCCGCTTCGGTGGCGGGAGGGGACTCACACGAATTTGTTTGGAGGATATACAATGGCATTTGGAAGCCACGACAGAGACACACGCAAGAATTTTTCCAGAATCATTATCAGCCTTGCATCCAGTGATATGATTCTGCAGCGGTCGCACGGGGAAGTGACCAAGCCGGAAACGATCAACTATCGTTCGTTCCGCCCGGAAAAAGATGGTCTCTTCTGCGAAAAGATTTTTGGTCCGGTACGCGATTGGGAATGTCATTGCGGCAAATACAAGCGCATTCGCTATCGCGGAATTATCTGCGATCGGTGCGGCGTTGAAGTAACACAGAAAAGCGTACGCCGCGAGCGTATGGGGCATATCGCCCTTGCTGTACCGATTGTGCATATCTGGTACTTCCGTTCGCTGCCGTCGAAGATTGGTTACATTCTCGGCATGACGACAAAGGATTTGGAGAAAGTCATCTATTATGAATCCTACATCGTCATTAATCCGGGTACATCCGGTTTGCAGAAGAAGGATTTGATTTCGGAAGATCAATACTTTGAAATTCTTTCGACGTTGCCCGATAACAACGATCATCTTGAGCCTACCGACAAGCGCAGGTTCGTTGCAAAAATTGGCGGCGAGGCAATCAAAGATCTGTTGAAGCAGGTTGATATACCGACACTTTCCGCCGAGTTGCGCGCGCAAATCCTTGAGGAAACATCCGTGCAGAAGAAGCAGGATGCCCTGAAACGCCTCCGTGTTGTGGAAGCATTCCGCGAGCGGGAAGGTGGCCCGCTGAACAGACCCGAATGGATGGTGCTTGATATTATTCCTGTTATTCCGCCCGAGTTGCGACCGCTGGTTCCGCTTGAGGGTGGCCGCTTTGCAACGTCTGACCTGAACGACTTGTACCGACGGGTGATCATTCGCAACAACCGATTGAAACGCCTCATTGACATCAAGGCGCCCGACGTCATTCTTCGGAATGAAAAGAGAATGTTGCAGGAAGCAGTTGATTCGCTGTTCGACAATTCGCGCCGTGTGAACGCAGTTCGCAGCGATAACAACCGGGCTCTCAAATCGTTGTCGGATATGTTGAAAGGAAAGCAGGGCCGCTTCCGTCAGAACCTGCTCGGCAAGCGTGTTGACTACTCGGGACGCTCGGTGATCGTTGTCGGGCCGGAACTCCAATTGCATCAATGCGGTATTCCGAAAGACATGGCTGTCGAGTTGTTCAAGCCCTTTATTATCCGAAAGCTGATCGAGCGCGGTATCGTGAAAACGGTGAAGAGTGCGAAGAAGATGGTGGATAAGAAGGGTCCTGAAGTGTGGGAAATTCTTGAAGGTATCATCGACGGTCACCCAGTGTTGCTGAACCGCGCCCCGACTCTGCACCGTCTTGGCATCCAGGCTTTCCAGCCCGTGCTTGTTGAAGGGAAAGCGATTCGCATCCATCCGATGGTCACGACGGCATTCAACGCCGACTTCGACGGCGATCAGATGGCCGTGCACGTTCCTCTTTCGTTCGATGCACAGCTTGAAGCGCGCATCCTTATGCTTTCAAGCCATAACATTCTTTCGCCTGCTTCCGGTGCACCCATTGTCAATCCGACGCAGGATCAGGTTCTCGGATGCTACTATCTTACGAAGTCGAAAGAGGGAGAAGTCGGGCAAGGGTTGGTTTTCTCCGATCTGTCCGAAGTTATAATTGCTTACAACTACGGCAAAGTCGGACTTCATGCGCGCATCAAAGTCCGCATCAACGGGAAGCTCGTCGAGACGACGACGGGAAGAGTGGTCTTCAACCAAATCGTTCCGAAGGAAATCGGTTTCATCAACGAGCTGCTCAACAAGAAGCGCCTTGTGCAGATTATCGCTGCATCCTTCAGGAAGGTTGGAAACCTGACGACGGCGGAATTCCTTGACAGACTGAAAGAACTCGGCTTCCGCTATGCGACAGCCGGCGGTTTGTCTGTGAGCCTTGAGGATGTTCAGGTACCGAAGGAGAAAGAGGAGATCATCTCGAAAGCACAGAAGAATGTTGACGAAGTGTATTCGCAATATACACGCGGCTTCATTACCAACGGCGAGCGTTACAACAAAGTGATCGACATCTGGACGCGGGCAACGACGCGTGTTGCGGAAAAGCTGTTTGAATCGCTGCAACACTCGGCAAGCGGCTTCAATTCGTTGTACATGATGGTGGATTCCGGTGCCCGCGGTTCGCGGGAACAGGTACGGCAACTTGCCGGCATGCGCGGCTTGATGGCCAAGCCGCAGAAATCCCTTTCCGGTGCAACAGGAGAGCTGATCGAGAACCCGATTATTGCAAACTTCCGTGAAGGACTTTCGATCCTCGAGTACTTCATCTCGACGCACGGCGCACGCAAAGGTTTGGCGGACACGGCATTGAAAACAGCAGACGCGGGATATCTGACCCGCCGGCTCGTTGACGTTGCTCAAGACGCTATCATCAAGGACGAGGATTGCGGAACAATCCGCGGAGTTGTTACCGGCGCCTTGAAGGAAGGGGAAGATGTGAAAGAGCCGCTCGGTGAACGTATTTTGGGACGCGTCACTGTTCATGACGTTGTTGACCCGCTTACGGGTCAGACCATCCTGGAAGCCGGTCAAATGATTGATGAGGAGGGGGCACATCGTATCGGTGAGACATCAATTGAAACGGTCGAAATCCGTTCTGTACTTACCTGTGAAGCGCGACGCGGCATTTGTGCCCGCTGCTACGGGCGTAACCTGAGTACCGGCAAGATGGTTCAAGTAGGCGAGACCGTCGGGATTATTGCTGCACAATCTATCGGCGAGCCGGGAACACAGCTGACACTCCGTACCTTCCACACGGGAGGCGCAGCAAGCTTGAGTGCATCACAATCGCAAGTTGCCTCGAAGTTCGAAGGGACTCTCCACTACGAGGGAATCAAATCCCTTACCGTTGATGGCGACGAAGGCTCCCGCATTATTGTGACGGGACGAAGCGGCATTGTCAATGTGCTCGACCGCGACAATCGCATGCTCACGAAGTATGATGTTCCGTATGGTGCCATACTGTTGATGAAGGATGGTGCGAAAATTGCAAAGGGGGAAATCATTTACGAGTGGGATCCCTACAACGCCGTTATTATTACCGAGCATCCGGGCCGCATCAAGTACCAGGACTTGAAGGAAAATGTTACGTATCGTGAAGAACCGGATGAGCAAACAGGCCACATTCAAAAGGTTGTTATTGATTCCCGCGATCGGACGCTGAGCCCGAGTATCGTTATTACGGATGCGAAGGGGAAGAAGACGGCAAGTTACATCATTCCGACCCGGGCCCACATTATTGTGGATGACGGTCAGGAAATCGCTGCCGGAACCGTTCTTGTCAAAATCCCGCGGGATATCGGAAAGAACCGTGACATTACGGGCGGGTTGCCTCGCGTAACCGAATTGTTCGAAGCACGAAGCCCGCAAGACCCGGCAATTGTGTCGGAAGTGGACGGCATCGTGAGTTTCGGAGCGCAGAAGCGAGGATCGCGGGAAGTTGTTGTAACCAGCCATGACGGAAAGGATATCCGCAAATATCCCGTTCCTCTGGGCAAGCATGTTCTCGTTCAGGAGAATGACGTGGTTCGAGCAGGTGAGCGCTTGTCCGACGGTTCCATCGATCCGCATGACATTCTCCGCATCAAAGGTGTTCGTGAAGTGCAGGAGTATCTTGTCAACGAAATTCAGGAAGTGTACCGCATTCAGGGCGTGAAGATCAATGACAAGCATATTGAAGTGATCGTCCGGCAGATGATGCAGAAACTCCGCGTGACAAATTCGGGTGACACGAAGTTTCTTGAAGGCGACTACGTTGATAAGCTGAAGTTCGAACAAGAGAATGAGGAACTGCGCGATAAGGTTGTCATCATCAGCAAGGGCGATTCGAAGTTCAAGAACGGTCAGATTCAGTTGAAGAAGAAAGTGCGGGAGACGAACGGTGAGCTGAGAAAGAAATCCAAGAAAGTAATCGAGTACAAAGATGCAGAACCGGCAACATCTGAACCGGTATTGTTGGGCATTACATCAGCGGCTCTTTCAACAGACAGCTTCATCTCGGCAGCATCATTCCAGGAAACAACCAAGGTGCTGACCGACGCAGCCATTGAAGGACGTGTCGATAGTCTGTTGGGTCTCAAGGAGAATGTTATTATGGGCCATCTGATTCCTGCCGGGACGGGCCTGAAGTACTTCAAGGATATCATTGTGACGCCAAAGGATGCCGTGGAGTTGGTTGAAGAACCGGTGGAAGAAGTGCCCGCAAAGAAAGGCAAGTCAAAAGAAAAGGTGGCTGTTGTTTAGCCGCCACCATGACTTACTGAGTTAATAATTTCTAATGTGATGTGAAGTTAGCCTGTTGTTGACTATATGACACGCAATTGCTATCTTTAAAAGCTTGAAATTTACAGTCCCGCACGAGTTAGTTCAACGGAGTACTTTTTGCCAACTATCAACCAGTTAGTTCGCAAGAGCCGGAAGAAGGTAACATACAAATCCAAGGCTCCTGCAATGGATAAGAGCCCCCAAAAAAGAGGGGTATGCACCCGCGTCTATACGACCACGCCCAAAAAGCCGAATTCTGCTCTCCGGAAGGTCGCTCGTGTACGCTTGACAAACGGAATAGAAGTAACGGCATATATACCGGGTGAAGGACACAACCTGCAGGAACACTCTATTGTGATGATCCGAGGCGGACGTGTCAAGGATTTGCCCGGAGTCCGGTACCATATCATTCGCGGAACACTTGATACAGCAGGCGTTGCGGACCGAAAACAGGCCCGTTCAAAGTACGGTGCAAAAAGAGCAAAATCATAACCTAAACCAGAAGTCGCTGTGAGAAAAAAGAGAGCAGAAAAACGTCCGACGATGCCGGACCCCCGATACAATGATGTATTTGTTTCCCAGTTCATCAATTCGGTGATGAAGCAGGGAAAGAAACACACTGCCCGACGCATCATGTATGATGCCCTTGCGTTGGTTGAAGAGAGGACAAAAAGTCCGGGACTTGATGTTTTTCGAAAGGCCATGAGCAATGTCCGTCCGGTATTGGAAGTACGGGCGAGACGGGTCGGCGGTGCGACCTATCAAGTTCCTACAGAAGTCCGTTCGGACAGGAGTGTGGCTCTCGCTATTCGGTGGCTCATCAACTATGCGAGCGACAGAAAAGATAAGTCAATGGCGCAGAAGCTTGCAGCAGAATTCATAGCGGCCTCAAACGGCGAAGGAAGCGCGATCAAAAAGAAGGAAGACGTCCACAAGATGGCTGAAGCAAACAAAGCGTTTGCTCATTTCAAGTGGTAAGGAAAGTGTAGATAGTAACAGTTTATGCCAAGACAGTATCCATTAGATCGTACACGCAACATCGGAATCAGTGCCCACATTGATGCCGGCAAGACCACCACGACGGAACGCATTCTGTTCTATACAGGTGTTCTGCATCGCATCGGTGAAGTTCATGACGGCGCAGCGACGATGGATTGGATGGAACAGGAGAAGGAACGCGGTATTACCATTACATCGGCTGCAACAACGTGTTTCTGGAACAACCATCGGATCAATATTATTGATACGCCCGGTCACGTCGATTTTACAGCTGAGGTCGAGCGATCACTGCGTGTGCTTGATGGCGCTATTGCCTTGTTCTGTTCTGTCGGAGGCGTTGAACCTCAGTCGGAAACTGTGTGGCGTCAAATGGATAAGTATGGCGTTCCGCGCATTGCGTTCGTTAACAAGATGGACAGAGTTGGCGCCGATTTTCTTGGCTGCATCGACATGATGAAAGAACGGCTCGGAGCAAACGCAGTTCCGATCCAACTTCCCGTTGGTGAAGGCGACTTGTTTACCGGGATCATCGATCTCGTTACGATGAAAGCGCGAATGTACAAGGATACCACCGGACAGAACTGGGAGGATATGGATATTCCTCACGACATGGAGGCGAAAGCTGCCGAGTGGAGAACGAAGATGCTCGAGGCTGTGTCGGACGAGGATGATACGTTGCTGGAGAATTATCTCGAAGGGAAGGAGATCACTCCGAAGGAAGTTATGGCAGTGCTTCGTCGTGCGGCGTTGAAAGTCAGTATCATTCCGGTGCTCTGCGGATCGTCGTTCAAGAACAAAGGCGTTCAATCGCTTCTCGATTCTGTCATCAACTATCTTCCTTCACCTCTTGACCTGAATGAAGGAAAGGTTGAAGGGCACCACGTAAATATGAACGACCATATTTCACGGAAAGTCAGCGACAGCGAAAAATTCAGTGCCTTGGCGTTCAAGATTATGACGGATCCGTTCGTCGGAAAACTCACCTATTTCCGTGTGTATTCTGGGACGTTGAAGGCGGGATCGTACGTGTATAATCCGATCTCCGAGAAGAAGGAACGCATCAGCCGCATCCTTCGTATGCACGCAAATACGCGTGAAGATGTGGATATCGCATACGCAGGCGATATCTGTGCTGCCGTTGGTTTGAAGTTCACAAAAACGGGCGACACGTTGTGCGACGAGAATGATCCGATCGTTCTGGAGAAGATGACGTTCCCCGAACCGGTGATCCACGTCGCGATTGAACCGAAGACGAAAGCTGACCAGGAAAAAATGGGCGAGGCTCTTTCGAAGTTGTCGGAGGAAGATCCGACATTCCGCGTATCTACCAATGAAGAAACGGGCCAGACGATTATCAGCGGAATGGGCGAGTTGCATCTTGAGATTATTGTCGACCGTATGAAGCGCGAGTTTCGCGTCGAGGCGAACATCGGCAAGCCGCAGGTTGCCTACAAAGAAACCATCCGGAAGAAGGTGCAAGCGGAAGGGAAATTCGTCCGCCAATCCGGCGGTCGCGGTCAGTTCGGTCACGTGTGGCTTGAAATCGAACCGAACGAAAAGGGTAAAGGGTTCGAATTTACAAATGCCATTGTGGGTGGCGTTGTTCCGAAGGAGTACATCAGGCCGGTGGAGCAGGGCATCATTGAGGCGATGAAGAATGGGGTGCTTGCAGGGTATCCGGTTGAGGATGTGAAAGTGAAGTTGTACGATGGCTCGTATCACGACGTGGACTCTTCGGAAATGGCGTTCAAGATTGCCGCTTCGATGGGTTTCAAAGAAGGAGCCCGAAAGGCGAATCCTGTTATTCTGGAGCCGGTCATGGCTGTGGAAGTCGTGACGCCCGAAGAGTATATGGGTGATGTGATGGGAGATTTGAATTCACGCCGTGGCAAGATTGAGGGGATGACGCCGCGGAAGGATGCGCAAGTGATTCGCGCAATGGTTCCGCTGTCGGAAATGTTCGGCTACTCGACCACGCTGCGTTCGATGACGCAAGGTCGTGCGATCTACTCGATGGAAATCTCACACTATGATGAGACTCCGAAGAGTGTGTCGGAGCAGATCATCGAAAAGATCAAAGGCAAGGAAACGGTTCCTGCATAACTAAGAGACTAACAATACCCCTTATCTAGTCAAGAGGAGAACACAAATGGCAAAAGAGAAATTCAATCGTGCAAAGCCTCACCTGAATGTGGGTACCATCGGCCACGTTGACCATGGTAAGACCACACTCACAGCAGCGATCACAATGGTCCTTGCAAAGAAGGGTTTGTCGGAAATCCGTACATTCGATTCGATTGACAACGCACCCGAAGAGCGCGAACGCGGTATCACGATTGCAACTGCGCACGTTGAGTATCAGACTGCAAACCGGCACTATGCCCACGTTGACTGCCCCGGTCACGCCGACTATGTGAAGAACATGATCACGGGGGCGGCTCAGATGGACGGAGCAATTCTTGTTGTTGCCGCAACCGATGGCCCCATGCCGCAGACACGCGAGCACATATTGCTTGCCCGTCAAGTAGGCGTGCCAAAAATTGTTGTGTTCATGAACAAGGTGGATGCCGTTGACGATCCCGAGCTTCTTGACCTCGTTGAACTCGAGCTCCGCGACCTTCTAAAGAAGTACGAATTTCCCGGAGACGAGATTCCCATTGTGCGCGGGTCTGCTCTGAAAGCAATGGAAGCTGCATTGAGGCCCGACGCGAAGATCGATGATCCTGCATTCAAGTGCATCATGGAGTTAATGGATGCTGTGGATTCCTACGTGCCCGTTCCGCAGCGCGATGTTGACAAACCGTTCCTGATGCCGATTGAAGACGTATTCTCGATTACCGGTCGCGGCACAGTCGGTACGGGTCGTTGCGAGCGCGGCAGAGCAAAGGTTGGCGACGAAGTCGAAATCGTCGGTCTTGGCGCACACATGAAGTCCGTCATCACCGGCGCTGAAATGTTCCGCAAGGAACTCGATGAAGTGGTTGCGGGCGACAACGCGGGTCTTCTGCTCCGCGGCGTGGACAAGAAAGACCTCGAGCGCGGAATGGTTCTCGCAAAACCGGGTTCCATCACCCCGCATAAAAAGTTCTTGGCTCAGGTGTACGTGTTGAAGAAAGAAGAGGGCGGCCGTCACACGCCGTTCTTCAGCGGATACCGTCCGCAGTTCTACTTCCGCACAACGGACGTTACCGGTGTCGCAACGCTTCCTGCCGGCACAGAAATGATCATGCCGGGCGACAACGTAGACGGTATGAACATTGAACTCATTACCACTATCGCCATGGAAGAAGGTTTGCGCTTCGCTATTCGCGAAGGCGGCCATACCGTTGGCGCCGGTGTTGTTACAAAGATTATTGAATAAAATCACAGCGGTGAGGCCGGGTCCCGGTCTCACCGCTCTTGTTTAGAGAAACGGAGTGTACCATTGGCCGGGCAAAAGATTCGCATAAAGCTTAAGTCGTTCGACCACAACCTGATCGACAAGTCTGCGGAGAAGATCATCAAGACTGTAAGGTCAACAGGCGCTGTGGTTTCAGGCCCGATACCGTTACCCACGAAGCGTACGGTGTATACTGTGCTTCGATCTCCTCACGTTGACAAGAAGTCGAGAGAGCAATTTGAGACGCGTGCTCACAAACGTCTCATTGACATACTCAACTCGACCAACAAGACAGTCGACTCCTTGATGAAGCTTGATTTACCCGCGGGTGTCGACGTCGAGATCAAAGTGTAACTCTTTTTGACAATTTGGTGCGAGTGTAATCTCGTAAGGGTTCTTGCGGGAGAGTGGACGTTTGTGCCGCTGCGCAACCGACAAGAGAGGTGTATCTTTATTTGGATGCTATCATGACAGGACTATTAGGAAAAAAAATCGGGATGACCAGTATCTTCGATGATGCAGGCCAGGTGATTCCCTGTACCGTTATCGAGGCCGGGCCGTGCTTTGTCACGCAGGTCAAAACCAAAGAGCGTGATGGATATGAAGCGGTGCAGTTGGGCTTCGATCAGAAAGCCGAACGTCTTGCCAACAAGCCGATGAACGGCCATTTTGCGAAAGCGAACACAAAACCGTTGCGCATCGTGCGCGAGTTTCGCGGTAACGGCGTTTCCGAGGTTCAGCCCGGACAGGAAATCAAGGTCGAGGCCGTCTTCACAAAAGGCGACACAGTCTCGATCATCGGAACGTCGAAGGGTCGGGGTTTCCAGGGTGTCGTGAAGCGTCATCATTTCGGCGGCGGTTTTCGCACGCATGGTCAAAGCGATCGCGAGCGGGCGCCCGGATCCATCGGATCGTCATCCTATCCCTCTCGTGTTTTCAAAGGCTTGCGTATGGCGGGACGTATGGGTGGTGAGCAGGTAACAGTTCGCAATCTTAAAGTTGTCGGCGTTATTCCTGATTCGAACCTCCTGCTGGTCAAGGGATCGGTACCCGGCGCAATTAACGGGTATGTTGAGATTCACAAGGTTGTTGCACACTAATCGTACGAGTATTGAGATGGAATTGGAAGTCTATAAAAAAGACGGATCGAAGAGCGGCGAGACGGTGAAGCTCTCGCCCGATGTCTTCGGTATCGAACCGAGCCAGCATGCAATCTACATGGCTGTGCGTTCGTATCTCGACAATCAGCGTCAGGGTACACACAAAGTGAAGACACGTGCGGAGGTTCGCGGAGGCGGCAAGAAACCGTTCAAGCAAAAAGGTACCGGCAATGCCCGCCAGGGAACATCACGATCTCCCGTTATGACAGGTGGTGGATCGATTTTCGGACCGAAGCCGCGTGATTATTCGAGCGAACTGCCGGCACAAATGAAAAAGTTGGCGCGCAAGTCGGCACTCTCCGCGAAAGCAAAAGAAGGCCAGATCAAAGTTGTCGAGGATTTTTCGTTCGACAGTCCGAAGACCAAGGAGATGACTGCTGTGCTGAAGGCGTTGCAGTTGGATTCAAGCAAGACTCTGGTGCTGACGGCAACCGGTGACGTGAACGTCTACAAATCGGGACGAAACATTCCGCGCGTGCAGGTGCTTCGTGCAGACAAGGCGTCGACCTATGATCTGGTGAACAACCAGGTGATCTTGTTCCAGAAGAGCGCCGTTGAAGTTCTTCATAACACATTCAAGCAATAAGAGAGAACGTTATGGTAGGGATTCTGAAGCGCCCCATTGTTACGGAAAAACTGACTGAAATGCAGGACAAAGGCGTCTACGCGTTCGAAGTGGAAAAGGACGCAAACAAAATTTCGATTCAGAAGGCGGTTGAGAAGAAATTCAACGTCACCGTTCTGGGCGTACGCACAGCCACGCATAAAGGGAAAGCAAAATCGCAGATGACGCGCCGTGGTCGTTTCGCAGGCCGTACATCGAGCTGGAAGAAAGCATATGTGCGGCTCAAGGAAGGCGACAAGATTGAATTCTTCCAGAACGTGTAAGAGAACGCTGTAACATCCGAAAGTTGAACTATGGCAATTCGTAAACTCAAACCAATGACGGCAGGAACCCGATGGATGTCGGTGTCCGATTTTGCCACGATCACGAAGTCACGGCCCGAGAAGCGACTGCTTGAGCCTTTGCGCAAATCCGGAGGACGCAACAATACGGGGCGCATTACCTCCCGTCACCGCGGCGGCGGGCACAAACAAATGTACCGCATCATCGATTTCAAGCGGAACAAGCTCGGAATGGATGCCAAAGTTCTGGCCATTGAATACGATCCGAACCGTACATCGCGCATCGCATTGCTCCAGTACGCCGATGGCGAGAAACGCTATATTATTGCTGCTGACGGCGTGAAGGTCGGTGAAGTGTTACGTTCCGGCGCCGATGCGGAAATCAAGAACGGCAATGCCATGCCGCTTGCAAACATTCCGCCCGGTACGTTCGTGCACAACATTGAGTTGCGACCCGGAAAGGGTGCACAACTTGCGCGCAGCGCCGGAGCCTCTGTACAGTTGATGGCCAAGGAAGGAAAGTTTGCCCAGTTGCGTCTCCCTTCCGGCGAAGTTCGGAATGTTCATGCCGAGTGCATGGCAACAATCGGAATGGTAAGCAATCCCGAGCACGAGAACCTCAGCCTCGGCAAAGCGGGACGTTCACGATGGCTGGGTATTCGCCCGCAATCACGCGGAGTTGTCCAGAACCCTGTCGATCACCCGCACGGCGGCGGTGAAGGAAAGTCGCCGCAAGGCAATCCGCATCCGGTGTCGCCGTGGGGCTGGCATACAAAAGGAAAGAAAACGCGTTGGAGAAAGAATCCGACAAGCAAGTATATCGTCAAGCGCAGAAAGTAATTCTAACTTAGGAAAAGCAGAGCATGAGTCGTTCGCTCAAAAAAGGCCCGTTTGTCAGCGTCAAGCTGCAGGAGAAAGTCACGGCACTGAACAAATCCAACCAGAAGAAAGTTGTCAAAACCTGGTCGCGCGCATCCACCATTACGCCGGAATTTGTCGGCCACACGTTTGCCGTTCATAACGGCAACAAATTCATCCCTGTGTACGTGCATGAGGGAATGGTCGGGCACAAGCTTGGTGAGTTCGCGCCGACACGTGTGTTCAGGGTTCATCCCGGCGTGAAGAAGGAAGAGTCGTCGAAAGCCGGTTGACAGATAAACGATAAAGCATTCTCAGGAAATTTCAACACATGGAAGCACGAGCAATCAACAGATATGTCGGGACATCGCCGCGCAAGATGCGGCTGGTGATTGATTTGATTCGCGGAAAGTCTGTCGACCAGGCATTACACATTCTTCACTTTTCACCGAAGCATGCGGCACGAACGGCCGAGAAGGTGCTTCGTTCCGCTGTCTCGAATCTGCAGAACAAAGATGAAGGCGGACGGCTGGAAACTTCCGACATGATGGTGAAGGAGGCGTTCGTTGATGGCGGGATGACGATGAAGCGCATCAGTCCGGCGCCGATGGGCCGCGCTTACCGGATTCGCAAGCGCTCGAATCATGTGACGATTGTGGTGCAGGGCGAAAAACATGTTGCCAAACCTGCTGCGAAGTCGAAGGCAACGAAAGCAAAGACGGCAACACCTGAACCGGCTGCGGCTGAAGCAAAGCCGAAGAAAACTAAGAAAGCGGAACCGGCAGCCGAAAAACCGAAGACCCGCACAAAGAAAGCGTCTTCGAAAGAAAAAGACACAGAGTAATCCCGCTAAGGAGGAACATTGGGACAGAAAGTTAATCCGATTGGTTTGAGATTGGGAATCATCCGCTCGTGGGATTCCAACTGGTACGATGACAAGTCGTTCTCCGGAAAAATCCAGGAGGATGCAACGATTCGCAACTACGTTCGGAACCGTCTCAAGAAAGCGGGCATCTCAAAAATTCTGATCGAACGTACTCCCAAGCGGGCTGTCATCACCATCAATACATCACGTCCCGGTATTGTAATCGGGCGGAGCGGAAAGGAAATCTCCCAACTTGAAGAGGAATTGAAGAAGATTACAAGCAAGGAAGTCAAAATCCTCATCAACGAAATCAAACGTCCCGAGCTCGATGCATATCTCGTCGCGGAGAATATCGCGCAGCAACTTGAAGGCCGTATCGCATTCCGTCGTGCAATGAAGAACGGCATCACGGCAGCGATGAGAATGGGTGCCGAGGGTGTGCGTGTGATGACGTCGGGTCGGTTGGGCGGAGCAGAAATGGCCCGGCGCGAGCAGTACAAAGAAGGCCGCATTCCGTTGCATACATTGCGCGCCGACATCGATTACGCAACGGCAACCGCACGAACGGTGTACGGTGCCATCGGTGTAAAAGTGTGGATTTGCAAAGGCGAAGTGATCGGTAAAGGCGACTCCCAGCAATCACTCGCCCGTAAAAGTCAGTAAGGAGCAGATGTTATGTTGATGCCCAAGAGAGTGAAATTCAGAAAACAGCAGCGCGGACGGATGCGCGGGAAATCCACCCGCGGCTCGAATGTCGATTTTGGTGATTTTGGATTGAAGGCCCTCGAGCCGGGTTGGATTACCCAGCGCCAAATTGAAGCGGCACGTGTCGCGCTTACGCGTATGATGAAGCGCGAAGGAAAAGTCTGGATTCGCATTTTTCCCGACAAACCCGTGACAAAGAAGCCGGCGGAAACCCGCATGGGTTCCGGAAAGGGCGCGCCGGAATACTGGGTGGCGGTTGTCAAGCCGGGACGGATCATGTTCGAGGTCGGTGGGACCTCAAAAGCCGTCGCTGTTGAAGCACTCACCCTGGCATCGCACAAGTTGCCCATCAAAACCAAAATCAGTGTCCGCCCCGACTACGGGACGAGTTCAGCGGCTTAATACAGGGATATAGAAGAAATGAAAGCACTCGAAATCAAGGATCTCCCGGTTGAAGAACTGAAGAAGAGATTGCAGGAAGAGGAAGAAAACCTCTCGAACCTCCGGTTCCAACTGGCAACAAGCCAGCTCGAGAGCCCGATAAAAGTGAGAACTGTCCGGCGCGATATCGCCCGCCTTCAAACAGTTCTGAACCAGAAGTTGAAAGCACAACAACCTGAGACAAAGAAGTCATGAGTGAGACAACACAACGACGCACCACCCATCGCAAGACGCGTGTCGGCAAAGTAGTCAGCAATAAAATGGACAAGAGTATTACGGTATCGATCGAGCGCAAGATGCCGCACCCGATCTATAAGAAGTACTTCAAACTGACAACGAAGCTGATGGCACACGACGAAAAGAGAGAAGCGGGGATTGGCGACACAGTGAAAATTATGGAAACCCGTCCGCTCAGCAAGCAGAAGCGGTGGCGCCTCGTTGAAATTATCGAAAAAGCCAAGTAACCAGCTGTCCACGGAGAAAGTGTCATGATACAAGAAGAAACCAATCTCGTCGTAGCCGACAATTCCGGTGCGAAAAGAGCGCGATGCATTCGCGTGCTCGGCGGCCACGACCGCCGGTATGCAGGACTTGGCGATGTGGTGATTGTTGCCGTGAAATCAGCCATCCCCGGCGCAACAGTAAAGAAGGGCGAAGTTGCCAAAGCGGTAATTGTGAGAACCCGGAAAGAAACACGACGGAAGGACGGCTCGTTCATCCGCTTTGATGAGAATGCCGCGGTGTTGATAAACGATGCAGGCGAGCCGCGGGGAAGCCGTATCTTCGGTCCCGTGGCACGTGAACTGCGCGAGAAGCAGTACATGAAGATTGTTTCCCTCGCACCCGAAGTTTTGTAATTGAGGAAGAATAATGATTCGCAAGAACGATAACGTGATCGTCATCTCCGGCAACGCCAAAGGCAAAACCGGAAAAGTGCTGAAAGTATTTCCGGACAGGAACCGCGTGATTATTGAAGGCGTCAACATCATGAAGCGGCACTCGCGTCCGAGCCAGAAAAATCCGCAGGGCGGCATCGTCCAGAAAGAGGCAAGTATCAACGTTTCCAATGTGATGCTGATCGAGCCGAAAACCGGCGAGCCGACACGCGTTGGCACTAAGTTGATCAAAGACGCTACGACAGGCAAAAAAACGCGCCTTCGCGTTTCCAAGGCAACCGGCGAAACGTTTTAGTGAACATCGAACCAACTGTCTGACAAAGACCAGACACACCATAATCATGAAAGCACAGTTCCATGGCTGAAGAGAAATCGAAAAAAGGCGGGGCTCCAAAACCCGAGAAAAAGAAAGAGAAAGGCGCCGCTGCAGCGCAAGCTCCGGACAAGGCGCCGCGCTCATCAGGTAAGGAAGAACGCGTTACTCCGCGTTTGCTGACAACATACCGCGCCGATGTTGTTCCGGCATTAATGAAGCGTTTCAAGTACAAAAGCGTGATGCAGGTTCCCCGGCTTGAGAAAATTTCGGTGAACATCGGTGTCGGGCAGGCAACACAGGATGCGAAGTTGGTTGACTCTGCGGCGCGTGATCTCGAATCGATTGTCGGGCAGAAAGTCGTGATTACGAAGGCGAAAAAAGCCATCTCGAATTTCAAGTTGCGTGAAGGCATGCCAATCGGGTGCAGAGTGACACTCCGACGGGCACGCATGTGGGAATTCTTTGACCGCTTCGTTGCGGTTGTTGTTCCACGAATGCGTGACTTCCGCGGGCTGAACGACAAGTCGTTCGACGGCCGCGGTAACTACACACTTGGTTTGAAAGAACATATCGTATTTCCCGAAATCGATGTTGACAAGATCTCGAAGATCTTCGGCATGGATATCACGTTCGTTACGACAGCAAAGACGGATCAGGAAGCATACGAGTTGTTGAAGTCATTGGGCTTCCCGTTTGTAAAGCGGCAGGAAGTTCTGGAAACTCAAAAATCCTAACAGGAGAATTGCCGGCATGGCAAAACTAAGCGCAAAAGCACGAGAACTGAAACGACAGAAAATGGTTGCGAAGTACGCAGCCATCAGGCGGGAACTGAAGGAGAAGGGAGACTTTGCGGGGCTGCAGAAGTTGCCACGCAACAGCGCACCGACGCGTCTCCACAACCGGTGCTCCATGTCGGGTAGACCCCGCGGATTTCTCAGAAAATTCGGCCTGTCACGTATTGCATTCCGTGACATGGCACTTGATGGAAAGATTCCCGGCGTCGTGAAATCGAGTTGGTAGATTGATGAGCCGTTACGTTCAGAACACAAGACATTGAAGCAGGAGTTGTACACATGACAATGACAGACCCGGTAGCTGATTATCTCACACGATTGCGTAATGCCCTTCAGGCAAAGCACAAACGTGTCGATATTCCCGCCTCCAACCTAAAGCGAGAGTTGACGAAGGTTTTGCTCGCACAAAATATGATCTCAGGCTTCACGGAGGTGAAAACGGGCCCGCAAGGAACCCTGCGTATTCAGTTGAAATACAACGACGGGAAGCCGGTCATCGGCGGGTTGAAGCGCATCAGTTCTCCGGGACTCCGCAAATACTCGGACGCGGAAAGCATTCCGAGAGTGTTGGGAGGTCTGGGCATTGCAGTGTTGTCAACGTCCCGAGGATTAATGACGGATCGCCAGGCCCGTGCCGCGAAAATCGGCGGCGAAGTACTCTGTGAGATCTGGTAATTATTGACGTAAGGAGAAAGAAACGTGTCACGAGTTGGCAAAAAACCAATCAACATTTCAAACGGCGTCAAGGTGCAGCGGACGGCTCAGCAGGTGTCCGTGAAAGGGCCGAAGGGGGAACTTTCTGCACAGGTGCATGAAGACATCGGGTTTGAAATCAAGGACAATCAGGTGTTCATAACGCGATCATCGGACGCAAAAGAAATCCGCTCGCTGCACGGTTTGTGGCGTGCGTTGATGCAGAATATGATCACCGGCGTTACCGAAGGCTACTCGCGGAAACTCGAACTGGTCGGTGTTGGGTACAAGGCCGAAATGAAGGGGAAGAAGGTCCAGCTCGCGCTCGGCTACTCTCACCCGATTCTGTTCGGGCCTCCGGAAGCGATCAAAATTGAAACGCCCACCCCCACGAGTATCGTGGTTTCCGGTATCGACAAGCAGTTGGTGGGACAAGTCGCCGCGAAAATCCGCTCGTTCCGTCCGCCCGAGCCGTATAAAGGCAAGGGAGTGAAGTACGAGGGCGAACACATTCGTCGCAAGGCAGGGAAGGCTGCTGCGGCGGGCGCCGGCAAGTAACCGAGTTTTTAAGGATAGAACATGATTACGAAACGTAAATCAGAAAATCGCAGCCGTATTAAAGTGCATATCAGGAAGCGTGTCACCGGAACGCCCGAGCGTCCGCGGCTGACTATCTTTCGAAGCGCGAAACATGTCTATGCACAGATCATCGACGACACGACAAGCAGAACGCTGGTGTCGGTTTCCGATATCTCGAAAGACCTGAAGGGCGATTTCAACGGCATCAAAGGCCAGATGAACATCAGCAAGAAGGTTGGCGAACTGGTTGCGAAAAAGGCCGTCTCGGCAAATATCAAAGAAGTGGTGTTCGACCGGAACGGGTACCTGTACCACGGCGTCGTGAAAGCAATGGCCGATGGCGCACGGGAAGGCGGACTGAAGTTCTGATTCGCCCGGGCGCAGGCTGTCTCCCGCCCGACCGGAAAAAATTCTCGGGTCGTCCAATGGCAGGACAGCGGCCTTTGGAGCCGTTAATCGTGGTTCGAATCCACGCCCGAGAGCAGTGAAGCACAGGAAGTTTTTCACAAGGTCATTAACGAAGGAAAAACGTTGGCACGAATTAAAGCA
>JAANMV010000715.1_pt1 | contig 40350 bp, 25 predicted proteins | sample 7279661 | NCBI WGS metagenome assembly JAANMV01 (sample SAMN14094540, study PRJNA606508) | bioreactor metagenome | isolation source: A lab-scale SPAN reactor treating ammonium-rich wastewater day 121 | place: Ireland: Galway | collected 2017-05-16
ATTTCCTTGTCGCCGACGACGATGATGTACGGAATTTTCATCATTTTGTGCGTGCGGATTTTCTTGCCCAGTTTTTCGTCGCTCTCGTCGAGCTCCACTCTGAACCCGGCCGCGGATAGCTTCGCCGCAAGGCCCGCCGCGTGCTCGCGGTGCGCCTCGCCGATTGGCAGAACCGCCGCCTGCACGGGCGCAATCCACAGCGGAAATGCGCCGCCGAATTCCTCTATCATCAGCCCGAAAAACCGCTCGAAGCTGCCGAGAATCGCCCGGTGCACCATGACCGGCCTGTGCTTCGCGCCGTCCTCGCCGACGTAAGTTAGGTCGAACCTTTCGGGCAGGTTGAAGTCCACCTGCACGGTCGAGCCCTGCCACTCGCGGCCGAGCGAGTCGCGCACGATCATATCGACTTTCGGGCCGTAAAACGCGCCGTCTTTTTCCTTTACGTCGTAAGGTATGCCGATGTCGTCGAGTACGTCTCGCAGCCCTTCGGTCGCCATCTCCCAGACCGCCGGGTCGCCGATAGCCTTTTCCGGCATCGTTTTGAGGCTGACCGAGTATTCGAAGCCGAACGTGTCGTAGACGTCGAAACAGAACTCCAAAACTTTGCGGCTTTCCGCGCGAAACTGCTCCGGCGTGCAGAAAATGTGCGCGTCGTCCTGTGTGAATCCGCGCACGCGTAGTAGCCCGTGCAAAACGCCGCCGCGCTCGTAGCGATAGACGGTGCCGAACTCGAACATGCGTATCGGAAGCTCGCGATAGCTGCGCAGCGTGCTGCCGTAAACCAGAAGGTGCATCGGGCAGTTCATCGGCTTCAGGCCGTAGCTGCCGAAGTCGCTCGCCTCGCGCCGCCCTTCTTTCTTGGCAGCTTCGAGCCGCTCGGTTTCGTCGAGCGAGGTCACCATGAACATGTTTTCGCGATAGTTCGACATATGGCCGCTTGTTTCCCACGCCTCGGTGCGCATGATGTGGGGTGTTTGCAGAGGCACGTAGCCGCGCTTTTCGTGCTCGTCCCACATGTAATCGCGCAGGATTTCCAGCATTGCGGCGCCCTTCGGATGATATACGGGAAGGCCGGGGCCGAGTTCCGGATATATGTTGAATAGGCCGATTTCGCGGCCGACTTTTCTGTGGTCGCGCCGCTCGGCTTCTTCGAGTTTTTTTAAGTGCTCCTTCAGTTCCGCTTGCGTATCGAAGCAGGTTCCGTATATTCGGGTGAGCATTTTGTTTCGCTCGTCGCCGCGCCAATACGCTCCGCTGACAGCGAGCAGCTTGAAGTGTTTAAGTTCGCCCGTTGTTTCGACGTGCGGGCCGGCGCAAAGGTCGATAAATTCGCCGGAGCGGTAGAAGCTGATTTTCTCGCCGTCGGGAATAGCGTCGAGAAGCTCGAATTTATATTCGCCCCAGTCCTTGATTAGGGCGCGCGCTTCGTCGCGTGCGGCTTCGGAATATTCGAACTTCGCGGGCGCGGCCGCGATTTGGCGCATCTCGTCCTCTATGCGCGACAGGTCCTCTTCCGTTATCGTGCCGGCGACGTCGAAGTCGTAGTAGAAGCCTTCCTCGATTGCGGGGCCGATGGCGAGCTTCGTGCCGGGCCATAGCCGCATGACGGCCTCGGCCATCAAATGCGAGCAAGAGTGGCGCAGCCTGTGAAGCCGCTCGGCACGCTCGTCGTGCGACGGGTCTTTCCTAATCACCGGACACATGATGAAAATCCTCGAAAATGAAAATTGAAACGGCATTATACCCCTACGGCGGCGGAAAATCTCCCGATTAAAGAATGAAGAGCTTCGCCAGCCAAAACAAGACTTGGCACCGCGTCGGTAGTTATTTCTCTTCACGGTTTTTTTGGTAACCGCCGGAATAGCGATTCCGAAAAGACAGCAAGCCGTTTCGCGCGTCTGAAATTCGCTCGCATTTCGATATGGCTTTGAATTATTATTGATTCTTAAATGATTCCATTTACTTAGCGGTAGAGTTTATCCCCGCAATTTATCGAAAACCGGATCGGGATAAATCTGTTCCTTACTTCGCCTCCTATTTTGGAGGCGGGGTTTTCCAACCCCGCTAAATCCGCGTGACCTAAATTCCTGCGCGCATTTTTTTAATTGACTACAAAATCCTGACGACGCCGAACGGCGGCGTACCCGTGAATCGCACCATTTCGCGCTCGTCTGCCGGCCCCATATCGGCGTTCGCTCCCACGCTTAAAAGCCGCCAGGCGAATCCCGCGAGGCTCGTATCGGGGTCGGGCTCGATCGTTATGTAAAACAGCCACGCCGGATTTCTGAAATCGTACTCCGTACCCAGAAAATCGCGCCCCGGCGCGTTATACGGCGCGCCTTGCCCCGCGTGCGGCCCCTGTCCGTCCATCGCGGGCGCCGCCGGATTTTTGAATCTGCCCAAACTTTCGAGCACGTTGTCGGTCTGGTGAAACGCCCAAGCTTGGTACGCCCAGCCCGGCACTTCGGTCAAATCCGGCAGGTTCAGGCTAGACACCGGCTCGGTTTCGCCTTCGGGAACCGTCACGAACCACACGCCTTGATAAAACGGATTTCCGGCAACAACCGTAATCCAGTCGTTTCCGCCCGCAAGCGTGGGATGCGGAAAGTACACCGGCGTTTCATTCGGCGGATTCGCGCTATCGCGCGCATGCACGGCGAGCGACAGGTTTTCGCCAATCGCGGAAATGTCGTCGGCGGTCAGCGTAATCGAAAATGGCGCATCTTCCTGGCCGCTTACGCCCAGCGTTATCACGCGCCCCTGCTCTTGCGCCAGCGCATAATTCAGCTCGTTTCCCTGCTGCCAGTAAAGCACGTAAGAAACGGGCGGCGTCAGCGCGTCCACGGCCTCGCCGAATCTGATGTCGATTTCCGTGCCCAAAATGTTGTAGGCGCCGGAGATAATCCCGCGGCCTTCCGTCCACGTGGGAGGCATGTAATCGCCCGGCCCCACGGTCAACCAGTCGCGCCCGTTCGAATGAGTCAAGTTTTGCGCAAGCGGCTCGGTTTCGTTCGGCGGGTCGGCGGAGTCTCGCGCCAGCACCGAAATCGAAATCGGGCCGTCAATGTCCGGGATGTCAGCCGCCGTTATCGTCGCGGAATACGGCGCATCTTCTTGCCCGGAAATGTCGAGAGCAATCGCTCTGCCGTTTTCGCGCGCGTCCGCGAAATCGATTGAAAATCCTTCCTGCCAGTACGCGACGTACGAAACCGGCGGCGTATCTTCGTCTTCCGCAGCGCCGAAAGTTATGTCAATCGTGCTCGCGCCTTCGTTAAAAACCGCGGTTAGAATTCCCGCCTGGCTGGCGAGCGTCCACGCCGGCGGCGTTTCTTCCCCATCCTGCGACGCTCTTCGTTGCGGCAGGGGAATATTCGCGGCCGGGTTTCGCTTTACCGGCGCGGCCGACGCCTGCGCGGGCGGCCTGTTCGTGGGAATCGCCAGCATTATTTTTCCCGCCGGGGCTTGAAAAACGTTCGGCAGCCCGCCGAAAACATTCTCGGTGTCGAAAGTCATGTTCGCCCTGCCGCGCACGTTCACGCCGCCCGCGAGCAAAATGCTGCCGCTCATCACGCCGTCGTCCGGACCGACCGGTTCCACAGTGAGATACACGGTTTCGATGTCGCTTTTCTCGATTTCTTCGGGCAGTTCGAACTGAATTTGCGTGTTCGTAAGCGTTCCTATTGACGTGAATCCCGGCGGCAAGTTTCCCGGCTCGTGGTCGTGATATTCCGGAGGCCAAAGAACGGAATCGACCACGACGAATCTGAGCACCGAAAAACGCTCGGACTCGGTTTCCACCCAAAATTGAAACACGCCGCCGTCATTGGCGAGCGTGGGCAGGCTGAAATTCTGAAGCTGAAAGACCGTAAACTCGTCGCCGCTTTCGAACAGCGGCCGTATTAACCCGCCGCCGCAGGACGCCGCGAGCGCGGCAAAAAGCGCCATCGCCGCCACGAAAGCGATGAAAGCGCCTTTGCGTTTCTTCGGGATTCGCCCGGAAATCATCCTGCGTCCCGCCTGAATTCGATCATCCGCCACAACCTTATTCTACCATCGGCGGGACGCAGGTAAACGGCGATATGTTCGGCAAGTTTATAATCGGCGCGCATGAGCGAACCGCTTTACAAATCGCTTTTGGAATCTGGTTGGCGCGAAAAGCTTGAACAACTGCGCGAATTGTTCAGCCCGTGTATGTTCTGCCCGCGTCTATGCGGCGCGATGCGCGCCGATGACGAGCCTGGCGAATGCGGCAGCGGTCTTCACGCGTCGGCTGGCAGCCACAACCTGCACTTCGGCGAAGAACCGCCGGTTTCCGGAACGCGCGGCAGCGGCACGGTGTTTTTCAGCGGCTGCAATCTGCACTGCCTTTTCTGCCAGAACTATCCGCTAAGCCAAATGCGGCACGGCGAGGCCGTAACCGCGGAAAAACTCGCCGGAATGTATCCCGAACTTCAGCGTCGCGGCGCGCACAACTTGAATCTCGTAACGCCGAGCCACGTTAACCTGCAGTGGTTCGAGGCGCTGTTCATTGCGGCGCAAAACGGATTTTCGCTTCCCGTCGTTTATAACTGCGGCGGATACGACAGGGTAGAAGTTCTGCGGATTTTCGAAGGCGTAATCGACGTTTATATGCCGGACGCGAAATATCGCGACGCCAAGCTTGCCGCCGAATTGAGCGATGCGAAGGACTATCCCAAAGTGAACCAGGCGGCGCTTATCGAAATGCACCGCCAAGCCGGCCCGCTCGTGACCGACGCCGCCGGAATCGCAGTAAGGGGAATGCTCGTGCGGCATTTGATGCTCCCCGGCAAGCTCGAAAACACTCTCGCCGTTCTCGATGATATCGCCGCGATAAGCCCGGACATTCCCGTAAGCCTGATGACGCAATATTTCCCCGCATACAAAGCGCCGGATACACCGGGGATGAACGAGCGCGTGACAAAGGCGGAATATCGCGCGGCGGAAAAACGCTGCCGCGAACTCGGCCTGATTAACGGCTATTTCCAGAGGCTGTGATGTTAGATTAGCGGTGATAATGGGGTAAGCTCTCACCTGACTTTCATCTGCAGGTGTATAATTTGGCTTTACATGGAACTATGACAGGAGAAAAAGTGAAAGACGATTTTTCATTGGTGCCTATAGAGAGAATCGAGAGCATGATCGAGACTTTTCGCGGTCAGAAGGTGATGCTGGATTACAACTTGGCCGAGTTGTACGTGGTTGAAACGCGCACGCTGATTCAGGCCGTAAAGCGAAACATCAGTCGATTCCCCGAAGATTTTGCTTTTCAGCTAACGACGAAGAGTTTAAAAACTTGAGATCACAAAATGAGATCTCAAGATGGGGTGGAAGAAGATATCCGCCATACGCGTTTACCGAGCAAGGCGTTGCGATGCTGTCGAGCGTTCTCCGAAGTGAGCGTGCAGTATCCGTGAACATCGCTATAATGCGTACTTTTGTTAGACTGCGCGGAATCGTCTTTATGCAAAAAGAACTTTCCAATAAATTGGACGCGCTTGAAATAAAGTATGACTCGCAATTTATAATCGTTTTCGACGCAATCCGGAAGTTAATGCAACCGTCATCATCCAGCCAAGGAAAAATCGGATTTAAAAAAACGAAAAAGAAGGAAGAATAGCAAACTATAAATTACACTTAGATGCTGTTCGTGTGTCCCGATGACACAATTAAAACTTCTGCTTGGATTTCGATTCCAAGTGTCCAGCTTAATGGGTGCTGTTCAAGTCCAGTATACATCATTCGCATATCTAAGAATAAAGAAACTCGCGAGCAAACTTAGTTTAGCGGCCACCAAATTTTACCCGCGCTCTTCATACATACGCCTGTAATATTTCAAGTATTCGCCGCTTTTGATTTCGCGCCACCATTTTTCGTTCGACTTGTACCATTCCACGGTGGCGGCAAGCCCTTCCTCCAGCGAAACCGACGGTTTGAATCTAAGCTCCCGCTCGATTTTCGACGTGTCGAGCGCATACCTGAAGTCGTGGCCCGGCCTGTCCTTCACGCGCTCTATCATTTCTTCGCCCATTCCCATAAGTTCGAGAATCGCCGCCGTAATCCGCAGATTCGTGACCGGTTCGCCTTCCCCCGGCCCGATGTTATACACCTCGCCCGGCCGTCCCTTTTCGAGCGCGGCGATAAGCGCGCGGCAATGGTCGTCGACGAAAATCCAGTCCCGCACGTTTTGACCGTCGCCGTACAGCGGCACTTTTTTTCCCTCGATAAGGTTCGTTACGAACAGCGGAATCAGCTTTTCGGGAAACTGATAAGGCCCGTAATTGTTCCCGCTTCGCGTAATCACGACCGGCGTTCCGAGCGAAACGAATGCCGCCATCGCCAGATGATCCGCGCCTGCCTTCGACGCGGAATACGGATTGCGCGGCGCGAGCGGACTGTCCTCGGTGAACGGCAGTGCGGAAACGTCCGCCAGCGCGCCGTACACTTCGTCCGTCGAAACGTGAACCATTTTTCCTAAGCCGAAGTGGCGTACGCATTCGATTACGTTTTGCGTACCCAGAACGTTGGTGCGCACGAACGCTCCTGCGTCTTCTAGCGAGCGGTCGACGTGGCTTTCCGCGGCGAAATGCACGACGGCATCCGGTTTGAACAGCTCGAATGCCCGCTTTAAATCGTCCCTTTCCGCAACGTCGCCTTTAATGAACGAATATGCAGGATTTTTCTCAACGCCTGATAGATTCGCAAGGTTGCCCGCATAGGTCAGCGCGTCGAAGTTCGCTATTTCATATTCGCCGCCGCTCAGCGCGAGCCGAATAAAATTGCTTCCGATGAATCCCGCGCCGCCTGTGACGAGTAGGCGCATCTATCCGCCCCCGCCGTCCGCTTCGCCTGGCGCGTAATCGGTTACCAGGCCGTAAAGGTAGAACAAATAATAAAGCCGGGTCAGGTTTTTGTTCAAAAGCTTGATTAAATCCGGGTCGGCGCTCTGTTCCTTTTGCGCGATTAAAAGAATCGTTTCGAGTTCCCTTAAAACTTCGTCGGCGTTTTTCGGAATTTCTTCCTGCGAAAGTCTCGGCAGCATCGCCGGGTCGAACTGCGGGCCGCCTTCGCCCGGCACGAGGAACGGCTTGTTGCGTTTAAGCTCCAGCGCGATCGTCACGCCGGTCGCGTCCGGAATCGTCCAGCGCAGCCGCCCGGGCTCGACCGATGTCGGCTCCGGCGTGTTCCCGGCAAGCCCGACATAGCTTAAACGGCTCGGCAGGTTTATCGTGATGTCCGCCGAAATCGCGCCGCCTTCGTAAATGTACATCGGCGTCCTGAAGAACACGACGCTCGGGTCGTCTTTGTCCTCGATGAGATAGCTGCGCGTAGCAAAGTTCATCGAAAACTTGTGGTCCTTCACCCTCACCGGAATGCGGCCCAGCTCGCGCGTGGCGCTCATATAAAGATACGTGCCGGTTTCCTGCGCAAGCCCGCTCCACGAATCGATGACGGTCACGATGCCGAAATCGTCCACCGAAAAGACCGACACGGCCTTTACCGGCGCGCTTTGCGTGGCGCCGTCCGTACTTCCGCCGCCGGCCGCGCCGGAATCCTGCGCGAATGCAACCGGCAGCGCCGGCGCGAACGCGCACGACGCAATCAACAGTGCACAAAGAAACAACTTAGTCCGCGCCATACCGGGCCTCACTATTCAAAATCCCATGATAGCACGACGGAATTTTGCGCTCCGCGTTTGCAAATCGGCAAGCGGACAAGATATGCGAAATCAATCGCAGGACTGCAATTCGTTGCAGTGGCAAAGTATTCGGAATAAAATCGCGTTGTGATGCTTAAATGACCCTTATCGTCGAAGCGATCGGCAAGCGGGAGCTTGCGCGATTCGGAATCGCCGTGCCGATGGGCAGCGCCGCGTCGTCGCCGGAAGAAGCTGGCGAAATCGCGCGCGCAATTCTCGAAACCGGTACTGCCGCACGCACCCGGCTCGATTACAACGAAAGCTCGCACAAACAAAATCAAAGCGTACGTCTTGAGAACGACACCGACAATGCCCCGGCGGTTCGAAAAATCGTCGTGAAGGCGCAGGTTCGCACGACCGGGCGCGCCGGAAAAGGCCTTGTGAAATTCTGCGACTCGCCGGAAAGCGCGTCGGCCGCGGCGGCGGAAATGCTTGCCGAAAATGTCGCGGGATTTCCCGTCGAGCAGGTTCTGATCGAGGAGTTCGTCGAAATCGAGCGCGAGTTTTTCGCTGCGATAATCACGGATACTGCCGCGGGGAAACCGCTGGCGATTTTCGCATCCCGCGGCGGAAGCGGCATCGAAGAAATCGCAAGCGAATATCCCGGCTCGATAGCGAAAAAACATATCGGCATTACGGACGGACTTCGCCCTTTCGAGGCGCGCGGCCTTGCGAAATCCGCAGGTCTTTCCGGCGCGGAAATGACGAAGGCCGGCGAGTTTTTGGAGAAGCTCTACGCCGCATATCGCGCACTCGACGCCCGCTCGCTGGAAGTCAATCCCGTCGCGCTAACGGCGGACGGGCGGTTAATCGCGGCGGACTGTCATCTCGTGGTGGACGATTACGCTGCTCTTCGCCAGCCGCAGCTAGGCATCGAAATCGCACGCGAACTGGGCCATCCGCCGACCGCGCTCGAACGCGCCGCGTACGCGTGCGAAAAGGGCGACTATCGCGGCACCTTTTATTTTATACAGCTCGAAACCGGCTTTTCGAAGGGACAGAGCTACCTCGGCTTTCACGGCTCCGGCGGCGGCGGCAGCATGATGAGCATGGACGCTCTCGCAGGGCTGGGGTTTAAACCGGCGAACTTTTGCGACACGAGCGGCAATCCGCCCGCGTCGAAGGTTTATCGCGCCGCGAAAATAATCCTTTCGCAGCCGGGAATTGACGGATATTTTTTAAGCGGTTCCGGCGTCGCATCACAGGAGCAATATCACGGCGCGCGCGGGCCGATAAAAGCGTTTCGCGAAACTCCGCTTGCGATTCCGGCGGTAATCAGGCTCGGCGGCAACAAAGAGGAACTCGCAATCGAATATCTGAATCGCTTTTGCGCGGATTTGCCCGTTCCCGTCGAAGCGTACGGCAAGGACGACAAGGTAACGTTTTGCGCGGAGCGTATGAAAGCTCTCATCGATAATTTTTCTCCGCCGTCCGCCGCCGCGCTCGCATCGGTTACGCCGCTGCATAACGAGGATATTCCCGAAAAACCCTACGAGTTCAAAACGCTGACCGGCAGGATAACCTTCGACCATTCGAAATGCGCGCTGTGCGAGTCGAAAGCATGCATCGACGCCTGCAAACCCGGAATTCTGTCGCTCGAAAACGGCGCACCAGCCCTGAACATATCCGCGGCGGATGCGGCGAAAGGAAAATGCACCGAGTGTCTCGCGTGCGAAGCCGAATGTTTTTACACCGGAAAACGCGCCGTTAAAATAGATTTGCCGGTGCCGGGATTCTAATATGACGATACTCATAAAACCCGAAATGAAAGTAATCGTGCAAGGGATAACCGGCCGCGAAGGGAGGGCGCGCGCCGCGTTGATGCGCGGCTATGGCATAAACGTGACGGGCGGCGTAACGCCGGGGCGCGGCGGCGAAACCGTGGACGGCGTGCCTGTGTGGGACTCGGTCGCGGAAGCCGTGGACGCGTCCGGCTGCGTGGACGCGAGCGTGCTTTTCATCCCCGCTCCTCTCGTGAAAGACGCGGCAATCGAGGCCTTCGCGGCGGGCGTGACTCTTGCGATAATCGTGCCCGACCGCGTGCCAATTCACGACGTGATGGAAATAAAAGCCGCCGCGGAAAAATGCGGTGCGGAGTTTCTGGGTCCGAACACGCTCGGCACGCTTTCGCCGGATGTGGGCGTTCTCGGAATGATGGGCGGGAGCGCGGAAAGCGCGCGCAAGTTTTTCAGGCGCGGCCCGGCCGGCGTCGCGTCGCGCAGCGGCGGAATTACCTCGAGCATCGCGTATTACCTGGGGAAGGCTGGGATTGGTTGCAGCAGCATCGTTCACGTTGGCGGCGATCCGATCGTCGGGCTGCCGCACCCGGCGGTACTTCGCAAATTCGAGGCGGACGAAGACACGAAACTCGTCGTGATGTTCGGCGAAATCGGCGGCACGCAAGAAGAAGAATGCGCGGAAATGATTATGCGCGGCGAATTCACGAAACCGCTTGTAGCGTACATCGGCGGCAAGGGCGCGCGCGAAGGCACGCGGTTCAGCCATGCGGGCGCGATTATCGAAGCCGGCCGCGGAACTCACGATGGGAAAGTCGCGGCGCTTCGCGAAGCCGGCGCGATTATCGCGGAAACATACGACGCGATTCCGGAAACCGCGGCGGAAGTGATGAAGAGATTGGGTTAGAAATCAGAAAAAGGAATTGTATAATAATCAGCATTACACTTCTTATATTGTTGCCAAGAATTACAGCGATTATCGTGATTATTAAGCCCGATTTTAGTGGGTGGTTATCAAACGAGTAATGCCGCAGTTACTCGCTTTTCAATGTGCATAAAAACATTCTATTACGTAGAAGGCTTAAACTCAACTTTGGTCCGATGATACAAACTCTTCGCCTCTGTTTCCAATCCACTACTCATACCTGAGGGCTTCGATGGGGCGCAGGTTCGCAGCGCGGACGGCAGGGAAAATGCCGAATATGAGAGCGATAACGACCGAAATTCCCGCTGCGAGGATTATGAATTCCGGCTGAAGAACGGGAATCGGAAATTGATATTCCTCGGGCAAATTGGTCAAGCTTTTCGTTATTCCGACGCCGAGTATTATGCCGAAACCCGCGCCGATCAGGCATATTATCAGCGATTCGACCAGGAATTGCAGAAGTATCGTTCCCTTGCGCGCGCCGAGCGCCTTACGCAGGCCTATTTCGCGCGTGCGTTCCGTGACGCTTACTATCATTATGTTCATAATCCCGATGCCGCCGATAAGAAGCGCAATCGCCGCGACAATCATCAGGAATATTCTAATCGCTTTCGCCGCCGCTTCGCTTTCCTGCTGGCGCTCGCCGCTGTTCCAAATGCCGATATATTCGGTCTCTTCGCCGAGCGGAAGATTGAGCCTGCGGCCCAATATATCCGCCACTTCCTGCTCCGCCGCCGTCGTATCCTGCACGTTCCACGTCGTAAGCGTGAAACTTCTAATGTTGTCGTCGCCGATAATGCTGCGCTGCACCGTCGTAATCGGTACGAAAACGTCTTCGTCCGGATTCCACCTGGACGAAAACGCTCCCTTTTCCTGCAAAACTCCGACGACTTCGAACGCCTTGCCTTCGATTAAAACCGCTTCGCCGATGGGCGATTTCGTGCCGAACAAATTTTCCCAGGCCTTATAGCCGAGAACCACGACCCGCGCTTCGGCGGCGACGTCTTCGTACGTGATGATCCGGCCTTCTTCGATCGTCCGGTTGTCGATTTCGAAAGCCTCGGGTGCAACTCCGTTGATGGACGTTTGAAGCGCATTGCTCAAATATTTGACGCGGCCGTTCGTTCCGGCTTCGGGAGAAATGCTTTTTATCGATTTCGCGTTTTCCCGAAGAAATTCGATGTCGTGCATTTTGAAACGAACGTTTCGCTGCTGGCTTTGAGCGGTGCTCCTGAAACCCATCCGCCCCCTGCCGCCGCCGGGCCAAACCGAGACGCGGTTCGTGCCGAAATATTCGAAGACCTTCATCATTTCCTGCTTCTGGCCTTCGCCGATCGACATCAGCGCGATTACGCAGCTTATTCCGATGATTATGCCGAGGACGCTAAGACCGGTGCGAAGAACGTTCGCGCTGAGCGCGCGGAACGCCATTTTTATCGTAATGAGCATACGCGCCGTTACCTCCTCAGCGGCGGCTTTTCTTCGCGCGGCACGCGCACGATTATGTCGCCTTCCGAAAGGCCCTCTTCGACCACGATGTTCACGCCGTCCGTGAAACCAACCTTAATTGGTTTCGCAGTATAACCGGTCTGGCTGTCGTCCTTCACGTTCACTTCCGGCGGCTTTGCCCGGAAATTGACATAGGTTACGGGAATAATCAGCGCTTCGGGCACGTCGCGAATGATAATCTGGGCGTCCGCAGTCATGCCTACCCTGATTTCCACCGGCTCGCTACCGGTCGCGCCGGCGTTTCGCCCGCGGCTTAACCCGCTTCCGCCGTTCGGTCCTCGGCCGCCGGATCCGCCGGAACTTCCTCCGCCCGGATTGCTCGCGGCGCCTAAACTTCCCCCGCCGGAATTTTCCGGTTTTTCGGACGAAGATTCCGCAGCGCCCGTTTCTTTTTGTTCAGCTTGCGGCGCGGGTTTTGCGTCCGGATTCTGGCGCGTCACGAAACCGCCGCCCGTTATTTCGACGTCCACCTTGAACGTAGTAACTCCGGAAGAAGCCGCCGCCATTGGATAAATCTTTACGAGCTTGCCGATGAACGTCCTTCCCGGATAGCTGTTGACCGATATTTCGGCGGGCATTCCGATTTTCAGTCTTCCGACGTCGGTTTCGTCCACGAACCCGCGAAGATAAATGCTGGACATATCGCCGATGACCGCGAGCACCGTGCCCGACGCCGCGCCGCGAGTGGCGCTTGTAATCGTGTCGCCGATTTCGACTTCCTGAGTCAGCACTACGCCGGTTATGGGCGCGATGATTTCGGTTTCGCGAAGCTCTTCCATCGCGTTTTTAAGGTCGGCTTCCGCAAGCGTTACCTGAGCTTGCGCAACCTCGATTTGCTCTTTCGTGCCGCCAGCATCGGACTCTTGCAGCCTATCTTCCGCAAGCTTCAGCCTAAGCCTTGCCCGCTCCAATGCCGCGTCGGCGTCGTCCAGTTCCTGAGGCGTGGCGAAATCCCGCTCGTAAAGCTCTTTGATTCTGTTATAGCGTTCGACGGCGTCCTGCACGTCGATTTTCGCCTGCTCCACGGCGTTTTGAAGGTCGATGCGCTGCGCCGGCGTTTGGTTGCGCCTGGTCAGCTCAAGCTGGGCGCGCGAGCTTTTCACTCTCGCCTGCGCTTGGGTAATGCTTTGCTGAATAAGACTCTTGTCCAGCCTGAACATCAAATCGCCGGCGGTTACGACGTCGCCTTCCTCGAAACCGCGAAATTCGAGTATGCCCGACGCTTTGCTCTTTATTTCGACGGTTGTCATAGCTTCGATGTTGCCGTCGCAAATGACGGCCTCGCGAATTTTCCCCATTTCAACCGTGTGTTCTTCGGGTTCGGGCTGGTCCTTTTTCGGGCCGCAAGACGCAAGCGCGAAAAGCGCCGCTCCCGAAAGAGCGAAAGAGATAAAATTACGAATAAAGTTAGTCATCTATCCTACCGAAATACCAAAGCCGGGCTTTAGGTTATCGCAAAACTCCCCGCAAGCGCGTAATGCCACGGGTTAGCGCGCGACGCCGCATCGGTTAGACGGCGAAAAACCGGAAAGGTTTGACTTGCGGCGGCGTTTTGCATAATTTGACATGCTTTCAAGCAAAATGCCGAAGGGGGGACTCGAACCCCCACGAGGTTGCCCCCACCAGGTCCTGAACCTGGCGCGTCTGCCATTCCGCCACTTCGGCCCGGCGGCATTTTACCAGCATAACGGCGCGCGTGCAACGAATTTTCAGCTTGGTCCGATATTGCCGGTTTCAAATTTACGCGCCGCCGCCCAGCTTGCTCGCGGCCGCGACTTGTTGGTTCAAAAAGTGCTGTTGAAGCCATTGAGATTGGGCTTGATACTGCGTCAGAGCGGTTTCCATTGCGGAAAACTCCCTGCGAAGCCGGGCTTCGTATCGTGCAACCGATTCTTCGCCTCGCGAAATCGCCTTGTTCAAATCCGTAATCTGCCTGTCGAAAAGGCCGCCGCTTCTCGTCCGTTCGAATAAAATGCCGCCCACTCTCGACGTCTGGTCGATGTAGTTTCTCGTCCGCACTGCAAGCCCGCCGGCCGCCTGCGGGTCTTCGCCGAAAAACGCCCCGCTTTGCAGTCCGAACAGCGAAAAAAGCGAGCCTGTCCCTTCCGACAAATCTTGAACCGTAATTTGCGCCCGGCTGCCGTTTGTCAGCGTGCGGCTGATGACGAGGTTGTACGCGTCGCTGAACGTTACGGAAAGCGTGTTCACGCCGCCCGCCGAAAGCTGGTTTCTAATTTGCGTGCCAATCTGGCTCATCGAATAATAGCCGGGATTGAAAGCGACTTCGGCCGTGTTTTCCCCATCGCCGACGGTGAAACGCAAGGTGCCGGTCACGTTTACCCCTGCGTTCAGGCTGGCCGTGCCGGATGCCGTTGCGGTGCTCGACACCGCCGCGGAAAACATTTCGAATACGGCCTGCGGATTTGAATTGAGAGCTTGTTGCAGTTTCGAGTTGAGTTTTAAAAGCGTGCGTATTTCGTCCTTGTCCGTGGAATTCGTAATCAGCCTGCCCCTGCTTTCGACGACCGCCGCCGCTTCCCCGCCGCCGGAGGTGACTATGCCGATTGATGCGAGCGAATTCAAGGCGCCGCCGGTTGCAAGAATTCCGGTCATGTTGCTTCGCATCCGGCTGACCGTTGAGCCAATAGTCCTGTCCCCCGCTATGTAATCGCGCTTCAACAGCAAAATCCGTTCTTGGTTGTACGCGTCGATATCCGCCAGCGACATAGTATCCATTTGTTCGCGGGTGAGCGGCTCGGTTCTTCGCTTTTCGTCCTGCGTGAGCGGGAGGGGGTTAAGCGACTCCATCGTTTTGTTCCACTCGGCGATGAATTCGACAAGCGCGTCTTCCGCAGGTTGAAGGTCGGATTCGACCGTTATCGTGAGCGCCCCCTGCGTGGTCGAAAGAAATTTCAAATCGAGGCCGCCGATGACGTTTCCCGGATTATTAACTGGCCGCGTATAACTAACGCCGTCAACGGTAAATTTTGCGTCGAGCCGTTCGCTTCCGATTTCGGTTTCGATATTCGTGTTCGTAGTCAGTTTCATCGACTGCAAGAAATTCGACGTGTCGTTCACGCCGCCGATTTTAATTCGAGACGCAGTCGTATTTTCCGTCAGATTTTGAACGAGCGTGAAAGTATCGGTGGATTCTGAAAAGCTGGCCGTTACGCCCGCCGCGCTCCGGTTGATTTTGTCGATGACGTCGCGCAACGTGTCTTTGGCGGTATCCACGAAAATCGCCACGCCGTTTATCGTGAAAGTGCCCGTCGTCGGCGTGACGTCCATAAGGGCGTTGACGAGCGGCACGTTCGCGACCGCCGTTCCCTTGTCGCGGCCCGAGAGGAACGCACCGCCAGACTGTGCCCTAAGGCCGGTGGCAGTAAGGAAGTTGCTCGTGTCGTTGCCGTCGCCGGCAGTTATCGTCTGCGGACCGAAGTCCTTATTGCGAATCGTGAATCTGTCGCTCGCCGCGTCGTACTCCATCACGACTCCGGCCGTGGATGAATTTACCTGCGCCATTAAATCTTGAACCGTCGTGGCGCTTGTCGAGCCAATTGAAAACGAGATGCCGTTTATAGTAAAAGTCCCCGCCGTCACGGCTGTCGCGAATCCCGCGGCGTTTAGATTCGCGGTCACGTTCAGCGGAGGCGTGCCCGTGGAAGCCGGCGAGGAAACGTTTTTGGCGCCGAGAATCCTGCTTTGAAGCGCGGGATTCGTGTTGAGTTCATGACTTCGGCTCGCTTTGATTACGGCGACGCCCGCATTGAACTGGTGAAGCGGGCCGGCGTTAATCGCTATTCCGCCGATAAGCGTCGTAATCGCGGCGCCGTCAGTGCCGAAAAGCGCTTTTCTGATTTGCGCGCCGGTCGTTTCGTCGAAATATCTGTCCACAACGGAATATTCGTTCGAGTTCGCGGTCGCGGCGAAGCTGTTTATATCGTCCGCCGCGGAAGTATCAAGCGAAAGTGAGCCGCCGAAAAGAACATCCGTAATGCCGCCAAGATTCGACGCAGCGGTAATGTCCCGCCCGCCGGTATTCGATTGAATTACTAGTTTGCCTGCCGAGTCGAGCCTTGCGGTTACATCGGGAAGGCGGTAATTGATTATGTCGATTAAACCCTGAATCGTCGTTTTGCCGTCGAGACCGGTTACATTCACGGCATCGCGTACGCCCGCTCCGTCGGGATCTATCAACAGCGTAAAATCGGTGACTCCTAGATTTTCGAGCGTGTCTTCTGGCGAGAGCGCGGCGGTTGAAATAATCCTGCCGGGAAGTCCGCGCGTAAACGAAAGTTCGTGCAATCCCGCGCCGCGAAGCTGAAGCGGTCCGGTCGAACCGTACCCCATCCCTCCGCCGTCCGTGTAGCTTACGCCCGAGCCGAAGTCCAGAGTGGAACCCGAAAAATCGGCGTCGTTGAATGAAATGCTCGTAGATGCGTCAAACGACAGAGTGCCGCTGCCGGACGACTGGCGGACGATAATTTCTCCCGAAAAACCGAACGAAACCGACGCCGTTCCGGCGAAAGCGGAGACCAGAAACTGGCCGAATCTCTGAAGCGTATCGGTCGAATCGCCCGCGAAAGTGAACGTCGAATTGACCGCATTTCCGTTCCCGTCCGTTCCGGTGACGGTAATCGTGTCGCCTGCGGTTATATTCGACGCCTGTACGAGATTGTTGAACTGCGAAGCCGGCCCTGCGGCAACCCGCTCGCTGCCGCTGCCGACGTTCAGGTGGGTTATTCCCACCGTGTTTCCCGCGCCGAGAAATGCCGTTTGAGAGACGATTTGGCCGCCCAGCCCGCTTTGAGCGGAGCCCGCCCTGGCGAGCTGCTCCACGGATACGAGGTATGTTCCCGGCGCTGCGGAAGTGTTCGCCGTGGCCGTGATTTTCGAAGTGTCGCTCGAAATCGCCCGTTTGGAAAGAAACGTGCTTTCGAGTCTCAGCTTGTTGAGCGCGGTGCTGAGCGATGCGAGCCGGCTGTTCACTTCCAGCGAGGTCGTGCGCTGAAAAACCAGCTTGTCCCGGCGGTTAATGATGATATCTACTTTGCGGTGTTCGATATTGACGAGGTTGTCTATCAGCGAATCCCACTGTATGCCGCTGTTCAAGCCCGCGAAGAAGACGTTGGGAGTAAGTCCCATCAGAAAGTCACCGCCTGTTCCACAATGAATTTATCGGCAGTTTATGGCAGTCATTAAGCCGATTTGTTTTGAAATTGGGCACGCTAAAAAAATGCCCGCCCTTTCGGGCGGGCGATTGAACGTTTACTATGCACGGCGTATTTCTACACCACGCGGTCGAATTGCTTCCCCACCTGATCTCTGATGTAGAGAAGTATCTCCGTGATGTCCCAAGGCGGGATCTCACGAATCACCTTGCCGGTTTCGTTGTTGCGTACCGTGACTTTGTACCAACCGGTGATGTTGTCAAACCGGATGTCCATGCCGATTGCGAAAAGGTTCGTGGACATGTTCAGCTTATTCAGCACTTTGGCCACAAGTTCCTTGGGCAAAGGCTTTATCAGTTCTTCCGGAGCGGCGGGTTTCGCCGTCGCCTTTCCGGTTTGCAGCGTCACTTTGTCGGGAGGCGTCCCGGTCCTGGCGGCAGGCTGCGGAGAGGTCTGTCCGGTTTGGACAGGCGTTCCAAGGCGGGGAAGTGGTTGCGCGGCAGGCGTTTGCGCGCCCGCGGACGCAAGGATGGTTCCAATTCCACTTGTCCCAGCCATTTATCAGCAACCTCCTGTCAAGCAGTATTTTCCGCCTGAAATTTCCGCGAAAAAATCGCGGCTAAGACGTAAAAACTACCGAAGTAGCTGCAGAACTGCCTGCGGAAGCTGATTGGCCTGGGCCAGGGCGGCGATTGCCGCCTGCAGCAGGATTTGATTCCTGGTGCTGGCGAGCGTTTCGGACGCCACGTCCACGTCGCGAATGCGGCTTTCGGAACTTATCAGGTTCTCGGCGGCGACGTCCAGGTTGCGGATCGTGCTTTCGAGACGGTTCTGAATCGCGCCCAAACGGCCGCGCTCCGAACTTACCCTCGCGATCGCCTGATCGGTGATCGTGATGGCTTCCTGCGCAAGATCTTCGGTCACGACGAGAAGTCCCTTCACGCCGAGCGCTTCGGAACTGAGGTCGCCGATGAACGAACGGATGCGCTGACCCTGATTGCTTCCGATTTGCAGGATGAAGTCCCGCGGCGCCACGTGCAAGAACAGCTGCTTCGCAACCGAGCTTACGGAAACTACCGGGCGCTCCGTGGCGAGGAAGTACGGGCTGTTCGAAGTGGTCGCGTTGACGTTGCCGATCGGGGGATCCGGGTCGAGCTTGATGCCGCCCGCGGTGTCGAGCAGAATGTCGAGTCCTGGTAGAAGTCCCGATATCTTGCCCGTGTTGCTCCGCTGAGTGGCGATAAGCGCTCCGGTTTCCACGTTGCGTGCCGTGACCGAATAGACCGGCGCGGCAGCGCCTTGAATCTCGATAAGGCTCATCGCGTTCAGGAAGCTTTCGTCGCCGCTGAATACTAGCTGGAGACCCGGAATCGGAGTAGTAATCGAAATCGTTCCCTTCGCGAGTCCGACCGTATTCACGTGAACCAGGTCGGGCGGCTGGAAGAAGTCGATTGTGGATTCCGCATTCAGATCTGTCGAGCTGTTCGGATTCGCGATCGCGAGGCTGATTTTGCCTGCAAGGTCTTCAAGCGTGTCGTTCGAAGAAACGTTGACGGTCGCGCCGCCCTGTCCCTTGATGTACACCGTGAATTGCAGGCTCGAGCGGCCGTTGAAAACGCCGAAGTCCTGGAAGCGGTTGATGCTCGCGAGAGTGTTCTGCTGGTCCGCGGTAAGCACGTTGTTCGTGCTCACGTTGAACGTCGCGGTTTCGCCCGCGGTCAGGAAGCGGTTGAAGGCGATTTCGATTCCCTGAAGGTCGGCAATCGCCGAGCCTCCGAAGTTGACGGTCGCGCCGATGCTGAACACGTTGGCGCCGCCGGCTCCGGAAATCCGGTTGCCGCTTATCGCCGCTGCGATAGCCGCCGTGCGTGATCCGCCCGCAGCGAAAATGTTCGAGTACGCTTGGTTGTCGAAGCGGTACAGCGCGAACGTGCGGTTCGAAATCGCGGACATGTAAATCGTGCCGTTGTAACTCGGCGCGCTCACCTGCCTGACGTTTTGCCCAGCCTGGAAGTCGTTTCCGCCGGTGTTGTACGAAGTCGCAATTGCGTCGCTCTGTCCCACGACTCCCAAACGGCTGAAGGTCAAGTTGTCCACCTGTCCCACGTTGCCGGTGTAAGTCATTACGTCGAGCCTGCCGTAGAAGCCGCCCGCGGTGGTGTTGCCGATCGAATACAGCATGCCGCCGCCGTTTATGAGGCTCGTAATCGTGCCCGAAGTCGTCGTCACGCGATACTGCGCGGCGCTGAAGAACAGGTTCGAAACCGCGATGCTTCCGCTGCCCGAAAGCGAAGCGAGAGTCACCCAGAATTCGCTGCCCGTCGCGTCGGTGTCGTTGAACGCGATGCCGACGAACGCCGCGGCGGTCGAGTTGAAGTACGCGCCGCCGAAGCTTATTTCGCCGTCCGTGTTGACCGCGAAGCTTACCGTTGCCGCGCCGACCGTGCTCACGACGAGGCTCATCAGTCCGTTCGCGATGTCGTCGAGCGTCATCGTCACGGTAAGCGTCATCTGCGCGGTAAGCGTCGAACCGGCGTTGTCGGTATAAGTAAGCGTAATCGCGTCGCCGTTCGTCAAACCGTTGGCGTTAATGAGCGTCGAGATTGACGAAGTGCCGCTCGCCGAGTAAAGCGAAACGAGCGAAAACGTCATCGAGCCGTTCGCCGCAGCGACGCTGCCTTTGGCGTCCGCGAACGCCTGAACCACGTCGAGGCCCGACGCTCCGTAAGAGCCGCCGGAAGGAATCTGGAAGCTGACGCTCACGAGGTCGCGCGTACCCACGTTGTCGAACCTAATGTCGAACGTGCCCGTGGTGGTCGCGTTTCCTATCGTGCGCACCTGTCCGCCGCTCAGGTTGAACGTCGCGGAGCCGCCGAGATTCTGAATGGTGCCGGTGATGCTGCTGAAGAACTGGTTCGAGCGGCCGTTCGCGAAACTGATGAGAAACGCGCTGCCGCTGCCGTCCACGTCGTTGAACGTCATCATTTGATAACCCGAAGCGACGAAATTGCCGCCCAGGCTGATGACGCCGTTCGCGACAGCCGCGTTTACCGCGCCGCCGGAAGCGGTGCTGGCCGCAGCAGCAAGCTGCGTGGCGAAAGTGGAAAGCGTCCAGTTGGCGTCCAGAGTTAGGGTAGCCGTGCGAATCGTGCCCGAAAGGTCCGTAAAGCTGAAGACCACCGTATCCACGTTCGTCGTGATTTCGTACGATTGCAGAAGCTGGCTCAGCGTGCGGTTCGTACCCACGCCGTTGCCCGCATCCACGAGGTCGCTGACCGTGAGCGTCGCGGTGCCGTTGGCCACTGCGAGCGCGCCGGCCGCGTTGGGAGTCGGGCTGATTTGGAAGACGCCGGTGTTGCCATAGCTCTGGCCGCCCACGGGAGTGAACGTCGCGTCGAGCGTGATGGTGTCGAGGTAATTGACTTTGCCGACAGCGTCCATTCCCTGAATCGTGGCGAAAACGTCGGTCTTCTGGACTTGAAGCCTGCCCGCGTCCACCGTGTTCAGCTGAATCGTGAAGTTGCCGCCCTTGCCGACGTTGCCCACGACCGCGGCGCGAAGCTGGGTCGGGTCGTCGGTGGAAATCAGCGCGCCGAGCGTGCCGTCGAGCAGCTTCTTCGCGTTGAATTCCGTCGAGGAGGCGATTCTGTCGATTTCGTCGATGAGCTGGTCCACTTCGGCCTGAATGCCGATGCGGTCGTTCGCGGTCAGCGCGCCGTTGGCGGACTGCACCGCCAGCTCGCGAATGCGCTGAAGGATGCTCGACGTTTCGTTTAGCGCTCCTTCGGCGGTTTGGATGAGCGAAATGCCGTCCAGCGCGTTCTGGCTCGCGCGGTTGAGACCGCGGATTTGAGCGCGGAGGTTTTCGCTGATGGAGAGACCGGCCGCGTCGTCCGCGGCGCGATTGATGCGGAGTCCGCTCGACAGTCTTTCGAGGGACTTGGCGATTGAACTGCCGACCGTCCTCAAGTGGCGGTTGGCGTTCATCGCGATGATGTTCTGATTGATTCTCAGAATCGACATTAGATTATCCTCCTTGATAATCTTGATTTACATCAAAAAGCGTTTAAATGTGCGTGAACGTTTGCGACAAACATCGTCGGGGATTGATCACCGTAATGCCGTTACACCACCTCCTTGTGATGCAGTTCATGAAACACCGCCTGAAATTTGCGCTGGAAAGATTTCCGGCGCGACTAGAATTTACCCCGCGACTAAGGTTTTGTCAAGGGTTTTGCAATATTTTTTTTTCGCGCCGCCATCCGGACGCTGGCGGCGGATACGATAATCGCTTTTGCATCCTGCTATGATTAGTTTCCATGTCCGGCGATATAGGCGAAAAATCGGGCGCTCCGCTTTGGTCGCCGTCTCCCGAAAAAGCGGGGCGGACGAACATGGCGGATTTTACGGTCTTCGTGCGCGACGGCGCGCGATACGGCGCGGCCGGCGCCCTGGACTTCTACGGTCTCAGGAAATTTTCGCTCGAAAACCCGGCGGGATTTTGGACCGCCATTTGGGATTACTTCGAAATCGTCTCGTCACATCCGTGCGATTCCGCCGTGACAGGCATCGGCAAAATGCATCCGCCCGGACCGGACGGCCCTCGTTGGTTCGAAGGCGCGCGGCTCAACTTTGCCGAAAACCTTCTTCGGTATCGGGACAATTCGCCCGCGATAATTTCGTGGAACGAGGGCGGGCTTCGCGAAATAGTGACGTTTAACGAGCTTTACCGCAGCGTGGCCGTGCTGTCGGCCGCGATGCGTGCCGCCGGCGTCGGCGTGGGCGACAGGGTAGCAGGGCTTTTACCTAATATTCCCGAAGCCGTCATCGCCATGCTCGCCGCGGCAAGCATAGGCGCGATTTGGTCGAGCACTTCGCCCGAATTCGGCTCGCAGGCGATTATCGACAGGTTCGGCCAAATAAAGCCGAAGCTGATGTTCGCATCGCAGTCGTACGTGTTCGCGGGAAAAAGCTATAACACCGGACTCAAAATCGCCGAAGTAGCGCAAGCGATTCCCGAAATCGAAAACGTAATTCTCGTTCCGAATCTCAAAGGCTGGTCGAACATCGGAATGGGAGAGATTCCGAGGTCGAAGCCGCTGAAGGATTTCATCGCGGGTTTCGAACGCGCCCCGAAAGTGGAGTTTGCCCAGCTCGAATTCGGCCATCCGCTTTATATCCTCTACTCGTCCGGCACTACCGGCGCGCCGAAGTGCATCGTGCACGGCGCGGGCGGCACGCTTTTGCAGCACCTTAAGGAGCTTGCGCTACACACCGACGTCTGGCGCGGCGACAGAGTTTTTTACTACACCACTTGCGGCTGGATGATGTGGAACTGGCTGGTATCGGCTCTCGCGCTCGGCGCGACTATCGTGCTTTTCGACGGCTCGCCGTTTCATCCGAGTAAGGACGTTCTCTGGCTGATGACGGAAAACGAGCGGATTACCCACTTCGGCACGAGCGCGAAATACATCGCCATGTGCGAAAAAGAAGGTTTGAAGCCCGCCGAGGTTTTCGATTTGCCTAACCTTAGGGCGATTCTTTCTACGGGCAGCCCGCTCGCGCCGTCGAGTTTCGATTACGTATATTCCGCGATTAAAAGCGACGTTTGTTTATCCTCGATTTCCGGCGGTACGGATATCATTTCCTGCTTCGCCCTCGGTGCGCCAACCGAGCCGGTTTATCGCGGCGAGCTTCAAACGACCGGCCTCGGAATGAAGGTGGAAGTTTGGGACGAGTCGGGAAAACCCGTGACTGGCAAGCCGGGCGAGCTTGTCTGCACGATGCCGTTCCCGTCGATGCCCGTCAGCTTTTGGAACGACCCGGGCGGCGAAAAGTATCGCGCGGCATACTTCGAGCATTTTCCCGGCGTCTGGCGGCATGGCGATTGGGCGGAGTTGACGGAGCGCGGAGGAATGATTATTTACGGGCGAAGCGACACCACGCTGAACCCCGGCGGCGTGCGCATCGGCACGGCGGAAATCTACCGGCAGGTGGAAACGATACCGGAGGTATTGGAATGCGTAGCTGCCGGACAGGAGCGCGACGGCGACGTAAGGATAGTCCTGTTCGTAAGGTTGCGCGACGGCTTTGCGCTGACGGACGGACTGAAAGAGCAAATACGCATGCGGATAAAGGAAAACGCGTCGCCGCATCACGTGCCGAAAATTATCGCCGAAGTCGCGGACCTTCCGCGAACGATGAACGGCAAGATAAGCGAAATCGCGGTGCGCGAAGCGATTCACGGACGCGATGTAAAGAACTTGGACGCGCTTGCCAATCCCGAAGCGATTGAGCTATACAGAAACCTTTCGGAGCTTGAGCTTCCGTAACGAACGAAATCGGAGAAAAAAATGAGCGAACTTTTCAGCGGCTTGACAATTCGCGGAGTTACTTTCCGCAACAGAATCGCGGTAAGCCCGATGTGCATGTATTCCGCGCCCGGCGGCGTGCCGCAAGGGTGGCACATGGCGCATCTCGGCTCGCGGGCCGTCGGCGGCGCGGGTCTCGTATTCACCGAAGCTACGGCGGTCGAGCCGATGGGAAGCATCAGTCCCGCCGACGCCGGAATCTGGAACGACAAGCAAGCCGCGGAGTGGGCGAAAATCGCGAAATTCATCGAGTCGCAGGGCGCCGTTCCCGGCATTCAGCTTGCGCACGCGGGCAGAAAAGCCAGCCGCACTCCGCCGTTCGCCGGCGGCAAAGCGATAGCGGTTAAAGACGGCGGGTGGATACCGATTGCGCCGAGCGCCGTCCCGTACGACAAAGGCTGGGCGAAGCCGCGAGCGCTGGAAATCGAAGACCTCGAAGTGCTGAAACGCGAATGGGTAAGCGCGGCGCGGCGTGCGGTAAAAGCGGGATTCGGCGTAATCGAACTTCATTACGCGCACGGATATTTGATGCACACGTTTCTTTCGCCGCTGTCGAACCGCCGCAAAGATAAATACGGCGGCAGTCTCGAAAACCGGATGCGCTTTCCGCTTGAAGTCGCGGCGGCTGTCCGCGCGGCGATTCCGGAAACCATGCCGCTGTTCGTGCGCATATCCGCCACCGATTGGATTGACGGCGGTTGGGATTTGAACCAGTCCATAAAATTCGCAATTGCGGTGAAAGCCGTCGGTGTTGACCTAATTGACTGCTCGTCGGGCGGCGCCGCGCCGCAGCAGGTCATCGCGCCCGCGACCGGCGGCCCGAAGGAGGGCTATCAAGTCCCGTTCGCCGCCGCAATTCGCAAAAAAGCCGGAATAATGACAGGCGCGGTCGGGCTTATCACGCGCCCGAAACACGCCGAATCGCTGATAAAGACGGGAAAGTGCGATATTGTTCTGCTGGCGCGGGAAATGCTGCGGGAGCCGTACTGGCCGCTAAAGGCCGCGAATGCGCTCGGCGCGGCGCCATACGTTCCGGAGCAATACCAGCGCGCGCATCCGCGGCGAAAGTGAGGCGATTAATGGCAAACATACAGGGTAGTATCTTACGCGGATGCGACCAATTCGCGAATTCGCATGTTTTATCCCTTTCGTTTTGGAGTGTGAAGTGTCCGAAAATCCGCTTGAGCTGAAGAAAATCCACCACATAGAGTTCTACGTGGGGAACGCAAAGCAGGCCGCGTACTTTTACCGCAAGGCCTTCGGGTTCTCGCAAATCGCGTACGCCGGGCTTGAAACCGGCAGCCGCGAGAAAACGAGCTACGTTCTCGAATCGCACCGCATCCGGTTCGTTTTCACCACGCCGCTGACGGAAGACGGCGCGATTGCGGAGCATTTAAGAAAGCACGGCGACGGCGTGCGAGACGTGGCGTTCCAGGTGGACGACGCGGACGCGGCGTTCGAAGAAGCCGTCAGGCGCGGCGCACGGCCCTGCGACGAGCCGCACGACCATACGGACGATTTCGGCACTGTTCGCCACTCGGCAATCTGGACGTACGGCGACACCGTCCACAGCTTTTTCAGCCACAAGGACTATACCGGGCCGTTCCTGCCGGGATTCGCGGCGAGAAACGAGCCGGGAGACGACTGCGGGCTTTTGCTCGTCGATCATGTCGTCGGCAACGTCGAGCTTGGCAAAATGAACGAGTGGGCGAAGTGGTACGAGGAAGTGCTGGGATTCAGCCGTTACATCACGTTCGACGACAAGGACATCTCGACGGAATATTCGGCGCTTATGAGCGTCGTAATGTCCGACGACAACAGAGTCATCAAATTTCCGATAAACGAGCCGGCGGAGGGCAAAAAGAAAAGCCAGATACAGGAATATCTGGACTTTTACGGCGGCCCCGGCGTCCAGCACATCGCGATGCTGGTCAAGGACATCACGGCAACCGTGTCGAAACTCAAGGACAACGGAGTCGAGTTTTTGCGCGTGCCCGACACGTATTACGACGAAATCCCGGAGCGAGTCGGCGAAATAGACGAGGACATCGAAGAGCTTAAAAACCTGGGCGTGCTCGTGGATCGCGACGAAAACGGCTATTTGCTCCAGCTTTTCTCGAAACCAGTGCAGGACAGACCGACGCTGTTTTTCGAGGTTATCGAGCGCAAGGGAAGTCGCGGGTTCGGCAAGGGCAATTTCAAGGCGCTGTTCGAGTCTATCGAGCGCGAGCAGGCGCTGCGGGGGAATCTTTAATTGAGGCTTTGCAACTTCATCCCGCGCGACGAGCATCCGGTTTTTCCGCGCGTTCTCGCCAGCGGAATGCTCCGCGTCTATTCGGGCGTTCTAATCGGCGAAAAGATTCACGCGGTTTCCGAAATCGCCGGCCTTAAAACTTCGCTGCCGCTTTGCGCGACCGATTATCTGTTCGCTCTCAAAATAGCGGATTCGAGAAAGGACTCGTTCGCCGCAATCGAGCGCGGCGAGCAGCACGATTTTCATCCGCTCACGCTTGACGAAATCGAGCTTTATCCTCCCGTGATGAATCCCGGCAGTTTTCGCGACTTTTACGCATTCGAAGAGCACGTGCGAAACGCCAGTGCGCTGCGCGGCCGAAACGTGCCGGAAGAATGGTACGAATTCCCCGTGTTTTACTTCAGCAACGCCAAAACGATGAAGCCCTCCGGCGCGGCTATCAAATTTCCGCAAGGCGGCGCTCGGCTCGACTTCGAAATCGAAATGGCGGCGGTAATCGGCAAGCAGGTAATGAACGCATCGCCGGATGAAGCCGAAGCCGCAATCGGCGGATATACGATTTTGAACGACTGGTCGCTTCGGGACGTGCAGAGGCGTGAGATGGCCGCAGGGCTCGGCCCGGCGAAAGGCAAGGATTTCGCTTCGTCGCTCGGCCCGTTTCTCGTCACGCCGGACGAGCTTGCGGACAGCCGGGCGGGCAAAGGCTTCGACCTATCCGGCCGCGTGCGAGTGAACGGCGAGGAAATAACGAGCGGCAATTTCAAAACGATAAGCTATTCGTTCGGCGAAATGATTTCCCGCGCCAGCCTGAACTGCGAGCTTTATCCCGGCGACGTAATCGGCAGCGGCACGATGGGGCGCGGCTGCCTTCTCGAAATCGGCGATGAAACGCTCGGCAGATGGCTTGTGCCCGGCGACAAGGTCGAGCTTGAAATCGAGCGGCTCGGCACGCTCGAAAATACCGTTGTAGAATAATCCGGCGCGCCTTCGCCGCCGCAAGGAGGAAACGAAATGCCTGTATATCATTCGCTAGGGGAAGTACCCCATAAACGCCACACGCAATTCAAACAGCCGGGCGGCTCGCTATATAAAGAACATTTGATGGGAAACCTTGGGTTTTCCGGAATCGCGTCGCTTCTATATCACGTGCACGAGCCCACGCGAATGCTGGCATCGCGCACGGTTTTTGAACTCAAGTGGCCCGCCGCCGCGGACAAGGCGCTGCGCCCGCGCCACTTTTTCTGCGGTCGCGTCGCGGAGGCGGAAAGCCCGGTGCTGGGGCGTACGCCGTTTTTATTCAACAACGACGTGGCGATGAGCATCGTGCATCCGGAGAAAACCGACGATTTCTATTACCGCAACGCGCAAGGCGACGAGCTCGTTTACGTCGCGCAAGGCGAGGGTACGCTCGAAAGCTTGTTCGGCGAGCTTGAGTATCGCAAGGGCGATTACATAATTATCCCGCGCGGCATCATCCACCGGTTCAGGCTGGGCGATTCGCCGCACCGGTTCATGGTGCTCGAATCCGAAGGCTACATCCGCACTCCGAAGCGCTATCGCAACGCGCACGGCCAGCTCATGGAACACTCGCCGTTTTGCGAGCGCGACATACGAAAGCCGTCCGCGCTGCCGCTGCACGAGGAAAAAGGCGAATTCAGCGTATATACCAAGCGTGAAAATTCTATAACCGAAGTCGTGCTCGACCATCACCCGCTGGACGTGGCCGGCTGGGACGGTTATTACTATCCCTGGGCGCTGAACATCGAAGACTTCGAGCCGATCGTCGGCCGCGTCCACCAGCCGCCGCCCGTGCACCAGACTTTCGAAAGCGACGGCTTCGTCGTGTGCTCGTTCGTGCCGCGGCTGTACGACTTTCATCCGCAGGCGGTCCCCGTGCCGTACAACCACTCGAACGCGATGAGCGACGAAGTGATTTATTACGCAAAGGACAAGTTCATGAGCCGCCGCGGCGTCGAGTTCGGCTCGGTCACGCTGCACCCGGACGGCGTCCCGCACGGCCCGCACCCCGGCACCGTCGAGGCCGCGCTGGGCGCGAAGGAAACCACGGAACTCGCGGTAATGTTCGACACGTTCCGCCCGCTTAAAATCGCCGCAGCCGCCGAGGAATACGAAGACAAGGAATATTACAAAAGCTGGGTGGAGTAGCATTTTTCAAACGGCGATTTTGTATTCCTTCCGCCAACTTAATCCGGCGTGAACCGCGGACTTATGGCTTGCAGCGCCTACGGCAGAAAGCCCGGCGGGATCGGATATTGAGTAGGGAGTTTTAGGACGCGACGCCGGATAAAGTCGGGTTTTTGTCATTGCAGTTCTCTCCACCACTTATCGACCGGATTTTGAAGCGCAGGCTCGACGAAGTTCTCTTCGATATAGTCGATTACCTCCCAAAACGGCTCGGATTCGGGCGTTCGCGTGTTATAGCCGATGTTGCTTTCTCCCGAGCACAAAATGCCGATAATCGCATGATCATGACTTCTATCGAGATTTCCGCCGAGCATTGGCTGCATTTCGCAAACCTCGTTTTCGATTATCAATTCAATGAGTTCTGTATATTGCACAATTGATATAGGCACTTCATACTTCGCGCCTTCCCTATCCTTAAGTCCGAAATATATGTACCATTCGCCGTTTTCATCCGGATATGTTGGAAGGCCAAATATGCCTAAATATTTAAACTGCTCGTCATCGAAAAGCCGGTCATAAGATATGGTGATTTTTATAATATCGCGGCTGTATTTAAACATGTCATGCAGCTCTTGCAGTTGTACGGTGGTAACCGGTGTCATAGGAGCATAGGAGGTTAATTTAGGTTCCGCATTATTGCCGCATTCAAAGGGTATCGACATCCATATCAGAAACACGCATATTACACTATACATTTTCGGTTTACCTCCTCTCCGATGTAATGCAATTGCCCGTTAAGCGTTCCAGTAGTTTAGTGCAGTTATTCATGCGCTTGCGCTCCCACTTTCGGAACTTATATTCAGCGGCTCCCACGGCCATTTGTCGGTGAGCATTTTGTAATACGCGGCTACGAAGGAGATACTACCTATTCGTTTGCCTAAAAGCACTCCGCCTGCCATAATAGCGAGGTAAAATATTACCATCTGACCGGCAATGTCTCCCGTGCCATATTTATCGCCGGTTAGCAGACTGAATCCGGAAACGCCAATAAAAATGTAAATGTAGGCATGAAAGCAGATTGCCAAAGTCTTTGCCCAGTTTTTGTCGCGGTTCCATACCAAATCTAATATTTGAATGGGATCCGAAGGCCATTCAATATTTCCATTCTTTTCCAAAGCGGCATAGCCTCCGATATGCGGGCCGATGGCGAGCGCTGCTGGCTGTCCGGCATACGACCATATTCTGTTCAATAAAGGCATACTTTTATTGGGCGTATTGAGAATTCGGGATAAAACTTTGCCGTAAAGCGAGTCGTCATCCGTAGCGGATATTCCATGTTCAAGCGTAAACCACAAATCGTATTTGAATATCAATCCGTAGGAGATTTGCGATAACTTGCGGACTGCCGCTCTCTCGAAAACATGCCATAAGGCCAAAATCGGAAGAAATGCCGCAAACCAGCTGTACTCAAGCGCTGCTCCGGAAGACGGATTCATTCGGGCATTAAATAGAAATAGCGCGAAAAGCGCGACGCCAATTGGATAGGCATAAAAGTAGAAAGTCCTTATATATCTTATCCATGACATTCGAAAGGCTTCTGCAAAGCGCCCCCGCTGTCCGTTTTTACTTTTCATGATTGCTCCCCCTCCTTGCCGGCCGATTCACCCGCCGGCTCCAACGGCCATTTGTCGGTTAGCATGATGAAATAAACAGCGATATCCCTCACCTGCCCCTCCTCTTCGCGTCTTCGGCACTCAATCGGCGCACGTTTTCACGTTCGACTTCGGAGAGCCGCCTTTCGTCGTCTTCGGGTATGCGATAGGTTTCGTCCGGCGTATAGCCGTCGCGCTCGAAAATCCACCAGTAGAACGGATGGTCCTCGGCGAACGGGCGGCCGTTTCTCGCCAGAATCTCCCACACGCCCGCCTTCAAGAGTCCAAGCGGCGCCGCGGAGATTTCGCCGTCGGTCAATAGCCTAGTCGAGCTTTCGGGAAAAATCCCGTCCTCCATCCAGTAGAATATTTCCTCCCACGCGCAAAGGTCGAGAATCGGCGTGTCGGACGCGGACGGCTCCCAGTTATGCCTTACGCCGCGCAACGTGCGCCCGTCCACGCGCTCCATCCACGGCGTCGTCAGTATCAAGTTCTTATAGAATTCCAGATTTTCCGGCTCGCGCTCGTAATCCGACAACGGCCAATCGTCCGTGGGGTCTCCGATTATCCACTCGCAGTCGAGCTCCGGGTCTAGCGTAGCGGTAATCACGATTTCGTCAATTACGCCTTTCCAGCTTCGGCCCGTCAAAAGCGTGTAGGCGAAGTAAGTGATAAGGTGCGGGGCGAACCCGATGCCGCCGCCGCGCGCGGCGCGATATGTGTGGCGCACTATTTTTTCCTCGCCGCCCTCGAAAACGAGCCGGAAGCTTTTCCATACGACGGATAGGTCGCCTTCCGCCCGGTAGTGCATCTGCGCGAACTCAGGGCCGAGGTTATACGGAAATTCGCCCTCCACCGGCTTTCCGTCCCAATAATCGGACATCATTTTTTGCACTTTTTCGCTGTCGTAATGTACGGTTTGAAACCTGTCCTGCCACTCAATCGGCTCGCCGTTCACTTCGGCGGTGAAGTTCTCGATCCACCCCGCATAGCCGGCCCAAACCGTCAACAGGTCGAGCTCGATTTCTTCTTCGTTCATACCCTCGGCCTTCAGCTCGGCATACATCGCGTCGTGCAGCGTCTTTCGCTCGTCCGGAAAGCCTGCCCAAACCGCCACTTTGCCCGGCGCATCGTTTTTAAGGTAAAACGTCACGTCGACGTAGGCATAGCCGTCTTTCGAGAAATAAATATTCAGCTCTTCCCGCACGAGACGGACGTTTTTATCCTCGCCGATAATCGGCGCGATTGCTTGGCCTCGCACGCTCGCCACGCCGTCGTTCGCGAATAAAGGCGCTGGCGCGGAGAAAATCGAAATCGCCGCAACCGCCGCCGTCAGGGCAACCGGCATCGCCGCCTCCGATAGCCGGTTTTTTCCCGCGAGTTTATCCGCACGGTTTCCCGCCTTCATCTTAGCCGCCGCCAAAGCAGTTTTCATAACCGTCTCCTTTCCCCGATATGCGCAACCGCGCATGGCGATTATTGCACAATCCGCGGTTTGATGGGGGACTTTATCTAGCCGGCGGTTTTCTTCGAGTACGCGACGAATGACCGGGTTTTTGCCTGACCGGTTTTTTCGGCTGCCTTTCGGCCTTGCGACGGCCGTGGTCGAATCGCGGCGTCGCCGGCCTTGAATCGCGCTGTTTTTCCCCGCCCGCGGCATCGGAATTCTTCGCTTGTTCATTCCCCGGCTCGATGGGTTGTGCCAGGTTTTCAATGGCCGATGTCGCGTCCTTTGGCTGTCTTGAGTTCCGGCCGCGGTCGCGCGACTGGGATAATAGGCCGGCGAGCTCCACGGGTTCGCTTTCTTTTCCGAAATGCGTTTTGAATTCGTCCCAGGGGATTTCCAGTTCCCTTGCCGCCTCCGGACTCCAAAGCCTTATCGTGCGCGTGAAAACGTCCCAATCGGAGAGCTTGAATTCGTGGCCGCGATAGACGAGGCGCCCGCCCTGTTTCGGCAGAGCGTCGGCGAATTCGGCGTAATTGACATGCTCGAACAGGTAGCAGCAGCGCGCTTTGCCGCAGCATCCGGCCATTTTTACGGGATTGTAAGACAGCTTTTGGTCCTTGCAGACTCGCGTCGGCACTTTCACGCCGAAAATGCCGGACATTTTCCGGCAGCATACTTCGAGCCCGCATATACCGCAGGCAGGAAATCGCTTGAACTGGTCTTCCAGATTAAGCTGGTAAAGCTCCACGCGGCATTGGAATTCGCGAGTGAGCCGCTTAACGAGTTCGCGAAAATCGACGCGGCCTTCCGCAGTGTAATAAAAGGTGACTTTAGAACGGTCGAGCGAGCGGTCTATCCCTGCCAGCCGCATTTCGAGACCGATTTCTTCCGCATGCCTTCTGAAGGCGTTCGCGTCGTCCGGCGTCGGCGCGGAGGTTTCGATAAGTTCGAGGTCTTCGGCAGAAGCCAAGCGCAGCGCGCTTTCGGTGACTTCCTGGCCGGTGTCCGGTTCCGGACCGATTACTTCGCCGAAATCGATGCCGTACGTGCGACCGAGAACGACCGTCGCCCCCGGCACGCATTCGAGCCGGTCGGGACAGTAGAAAACGAACTCCCGTTTAAGCAGGCCAACGCCTACCCGGAGCAGCTTGCGCTGTCCATTTCCCATCCTTTACAAGCCCGAAACCCGGCGGCGGTTAATGCCCGCAGCCTGTTCGCGCATTCGAAACAACCTACTTCGAAACCGCCGCCGCCGCTTCCGCTTTGAAATCGGCGAAATCCAGCGCCGCCAGCTTTTGATAGTAGGAGAAGTGGCGCTTTACTTCGAGGTCCGCCTGATCGAGAATGGCCTGACCCTCCTCCGGGTTTTCACGAAGTATCCGGCGGAAGCGATTTTCCATCAAAGCGTAGTCCTTAAACGCCATCTTGGGCTCTTTGAAGTCCAGTTGAAGCGGATTCTTGCCCTCGTCTATCAGCCGCGGGTCATAGCGGTACATAGGCCAATAGCCGGATTCTACCGCCATTTTTCCGTGAAGAGTGCCGTCTTTCAGGTCGAGGCCGTGCTCCATGCATGCTGCGTAAGCGATTACGAGCGAAGTACCGGGAAAGTTCTCCGCTTCCGCGATTGCTTTGACCGTCTGGTTGGGGCGCGCACCGTATGAGCAGCTTGCGACGTATGCGGTCATATAAGTCATGGCGAGAAGCCCAAGGTCTTTCTTCGCAACCTTCTTCCCGCTCGACGCGAATTTCGCGACCGCCGCCATCGGCGTCGCCTTCGAACGCTGACCGCCGGTGTTGGAATAGACTTCGGTGTCGAGCACGAGCAAGTTGACGTCTTCGCCGGACGCAAGCACGTGGTCGAGACCGCCGTAGCCGATATCGTATGCCCAGCCGTCGCCGCCGACAATCCAAATGGATTTCTTCACGAAGTACGGCAGCATATGGGCCAATTCCTCTAGGTCTCGATTGGGTTTGCCGTTTTGCTTTTCGAGAATAACTGCGATTTCTTCTATCAAATCTTGATTGGCGGATATCGCCGACGGGTCTTTGTACTGGTCTGCTATTGGCCGGATTTTGGAGAGCAGGTCCTTGACGTTTCCAGGCGCGGCGCCGTCCGAAAGCAGCCTTTCCTTAAGTCTGAACGCTCTGTCCTGAAGCTGGTTCACGGCGAGCCGGATACCCATTCCGAATTCCGCGTTGTCCTCGAAGAGCGAGCTCGACCAGGCCGGGCCGTGCCCTCTGTCGTTCGTGCAATACGGCGAAGTCGGCGCCGTGCCGCCGAAAATGCTGGAACAGCCGGTAGCGTTCGCCTGAATCATCCGGTCGCCGAACAGCTGAGTTACGAGCTTGATATACGGGGTTTCGCCGCAGCCCGCGCACGCGCCGCTGAACTCGAACAATGGGCGGCGGAACATAACGCCCTTGACGTTGCTTTTGATGTACTTTTCGTCGGTTTCCGGAAGCGCGAGGAAAATGTCCAGTGTTTTTTGAAGCTCTTCCTGTATTTCGCTTTTCGGAACCATCATCAGCGCGCGCCTGCCGGTTTCCTGGCCGTCTATTTTTTCTATCGCGGGGCATACTTCCACGCAAGCGATGCAGCCCGTGCAGTCGTCGGGAAAAACCTGAATGCGATAGCGGTCGTCTTCCTCCGCGAACTTATCGATGAACTTTATAGTTTGAAAAGTGTTCGGGTCGGCTTCGATTTGTGATTCCTTGTTCACCTTAGCGCGTATCGCCGCGTGCGGGCAGACGAAAACGCAAAGATTGCACTGGGTGCAGAGGTCGGGATGCCATTCGGGAAGGTGGGTCGCAATCGAGCGCTTTTCGTACTGCGTAGTGCCGGTCGGGAACGCGCCGTCCACGGAAAGCTGAGAGACGGTTACGACGTCGCCTTCCTGGCGCATAATCGGGACGATGACGTCGCTGTAAAACTCTTCCATTTCGCGTTTCATTCTGAACGACGGCATAAACGGCTTGCCGGATTTCGTTATTTCGGCGGGAACCGGCACTTCGTGAACTTCGTCGAGACCGCGCCTGAACGCCGAGACGTTTTGCTTTACTACTTTCTCGCCTTTGGATTCGAACGATTTCTTTATCGCGCCTTCGATTGCGTTGACGTAAACTTCCTCCGGCAGGACGCCGGACACTTTGAAGAACGCCGCCTGCATCGTGGTGTTGATTCTGCCCGGAAGTCCGAGTTCCTGAGCGATGTCGTACGCGTTTATCGTATAAACTTTGAGTTTCTTTTCGAGGATGATTTTCTGTTCATGTTCCGGCAGATTGTCGAAAAGCTCTTCGGGTTTGTAGAAGCTGTTGAAGAGCACGATGCCGCCTTCTTTGATTCCCTTGAGCGTGTCTATTCTTCCCCAAAACGCCTCGCTGTGGACGGCAACGAAATTCGGCTGTGTTACGAGATAAGTGCTCAGTATCGGCTTGTCGCTGAAACGAAGGTGGCTGCAGGTTACGCCGCCGGCTTTTTTCGAGTCGTACACGAAAAACGCTTGTACGAATTTGTCGGTGTTGTCCCCTACGACCTTAACATTGTTCTTGCTTGCGCCGACCGTGCCGTCGCTTCCGAGACCGAAGAATTTCGCCCTGAATGTGGATGAATCTTCGGTGTCCAGTTCTTCGGGCACCTTTACGGAAAGGTGCGTCACGTCGTCTTCGATGCCGACCGTAAAACCGTGGAACGGGTTTTGTCCGCGCGCATGCTCGAACACGCCGTTGACCATCGAGGGAGTGAATTCCTTGCTCGAAAGCCCGTAGCGTCCGCCGATAATAAGCGGGCGCCCGTTCAGTTTGCCGCCTGTAACCGCTTGGTCGACCGCGTTCACGACGTCGAGATAGAGCGGCTCTCCCGCCGCGCCCGGCTCTTTCGTGCGGTCGAGAACGGCTATTTGTTTGACGGACGCAGGGAGTTTTTCGACGAAGTGCGGAACGGAAAATGGACGGTATAAGCGAACCTTGATTAGCCCGTACTTCGTGCCTCGATTCGCATTGAGCCACATCACGGCTTCTTCCGCCGCCTCCGCGCCGCTGCCCATTATTACAATGACGGTCTCCGCGTCCGGCGCGCCGAAATAGTCGAACAGGTTATAGCGTCTGCCGGTCAGCTCGAAAAGCCTGTCGTACGCTTCCTGCATTATTTCCGGGCACTTCGTGTAATACGGGTTAACGGTTTCGCGAGCCTGAAAATAAATGTCCGGATTTTGAGCGGTGCCGCGCATCGTCGGGTTTTCGGGGCGAAGCGCACGGTCGCGAACGGCGAGCACATCCTCGTCGTCGATCATCTTGCGCATTACTTCGAACGAAATTTCGTCTATTTTCTGAACTTCATGGCTCGTCCTGAACCCGTCGAAAAAGTGAAGGAACGGGATGCGGCTTTTTAGCGTGATGCGCTGGGCGGCGAGCGCGTTGTCCATAACTTCCTGCGGACTGCCGCTGGCGAGAAGCCCGTAGCCGGTCATCCGGCAGGCGTACACGTCCTGGTGGTCGCCGAAAATAGACAGCGCCTGCGCGCTAATCGCCCTCGCGGATATATGAAAAACCGTTGGCGCAAGCTCGCCCGCGATTTTGTACATGTTCGGTATCATAAGAAGCAGTCCCTGACTCGCCGTGTATGTAGTGGCGAGAGAGCCGCCGGTCAGCGCGCCGTGAATCGCGCCGGCCGCGCCTGCTTCGCTTTGCATTTCGACGACGTTCGGAACCTGACCCCAAATATTCTTTTTGCCTTTCGCCGAAAACTCGTCCGCGATTTCTCCCATGACCGAGCTCGGCGTAATAGGGTAAATGGCGATTACTTCGTTGGTCGCGTGCGAGATGTACGCGGCGGCCTGGTTGCCGTCGATAGTAACCTTTTCAGCTGAATGTCCGTTCATACAGAACCCTCCGAGAATACGGATGCGGGGCGCGCGAGCAAATTCGGAGCGGTATTCGCCGCAGCTTCGGGGAAACCGGTGGATGCCGAAAATCGCCCTTAAACACGCCAAGTTGCGGCGGATATTGCCGATGTGCGCCTTCCGCAAACCTTCGAAATTATATCCCCGACGCTATCGGGCGGCTAAGAAACAATGCTCGCGATTCGATATGCAAGTGAAACGGTTCACGATAATTCACATGCTCTCGCCTCCGGCGCTTGAACGCCGCCAATAATCCGGTTCGCCGCATTTCCAATAATGCGTGCAAATAATGCGGGAAAATGCGACGAAAAGCGATTGGCAATTCGCGAGCGCGGTAAAATGTCTTGTGACCGAATCTAGAAAATCCGGCGGCGGCGCGTGCCCGCCCGGCACTGCGGATGCAATGTCTTGCGGCTGTTGCGGCGGCGACACGCCCGGACCCGCGCGTGCGGGAGCGAGACCGGCCCCCGGCGCTTGGCTTACGCGCGAGTACGGCGCGATTTTCGGGCTGGTTTTTCTATCCGCCGCATTCGCCGTTCACGCTTTCGAGCACGGATTTCTGGCGGCGCTCACGTCTCACGGCGGCGATTTGGAAACCGGAATTCCGCCGTCGGCGATAGCGCTGTTCGTATTGTCCATCGCTTTTTCATACTGGTACGTAGCCCCGAAGGCGCTCGTTTCCATCCGCCGGCTGCGGCCCGACATGAATTTGCTGATGACTGTCGCGGTAATCGGCGCATGCATCCTCGGCGACTGGTTCGAAGGCGCCACCGTCGCGTGGCTGTTCGCGCTCGCGCTGCTTCTCGAAAAATGGAGCGTGGGACGCGCCCGGCGCGCAATCGAGGCGCTTCTCGACCTCGCACCGCCCACCGCACGGTATATCGATCCCGGCGAAATCGGCGTGATTGAAAAACCGGTGGCTGAAGTGCCTCCCGGCGCCACCGTCCTAGTTAAGCCGGGCGAGAGGATACCGCTCGACGGCGTCGTGACGAAAGGCGAAACCAGCGTAAATCAATCGCCGATTACCGGCGAATCCGAGCCTGTATTCAAAACGGGCGGCGACGAAGTTTTCGCCGGCACGATTAACAATGAAGGCGCGTTCGAATTCCGCGCGACCAAAAACGCGGGCGAAACCGTGTTGGCGCGTATCATCAAAATGGTGGAAGAAGCCCAGGGTAGACGCGCCGAAACCGAAAAGTGGATAGAAAAATTCGCCCGCTATTACACGCCCGCGGTATTCGGATTCGCTGCGGCGGTTGCCGCAATTCCGCCGCTTTTCACCGGCGGATTCGCAGATTGGTTTTATCGCGCGCTCGTCATTCTTGTAATCGCGTGCCCGTGCGCGCTCGTGATTTCCACGCCGGTTTCGATAGTGGCAGGGCTTGCAACCGCGGCGCGGCGCGGCGTACTGATAAAAGGCGGGGTGTTTCTCGAACTGCCCGCGAGAATAAAGGTAATCGCATTCGACAAAACCGGCACGCTGACGAAAGGCGAGCCGCAGGTCGTAGGAATTATTCCGCTGAACAACCACTCCGATGCGGAACTTCTGGAACGTAGCGCGGCGCTCGAAGCGCTTAGCGAGCATCCGTTCGGCAGGGCGATTGTTGAACGCGCGTATGCGGACGGCGTTGCGTTTTCGCCCGCGGACGGCCTCACCGCCTTTCCCGGACGCGGCGCCGAAGGCGACGTGAAAGGCAAGCGGTATTGGATTGGCAGCCACCGGCTCATGCACGAACGGGGTTTCGAAATGCCGGCGGTGTGCGACCGGGCGAATGAGCTCGAAAGCGAAGGCAAAAGCGTGGTGGCGGTGGGCACGGACGGCCACGTGTGCGGAATCATCGGCATTTCCGACGCGCCGCGGGAAAGCGCTCGGGAGTCGCTCGCCGCGCTGAAAAAAGCCGGCGTCGAAAGGCTCATTATGCTAACGGGCGACAACGGCCGCGCTGCAGGCGCGATAGCGGCGAAAATCGGCATAGACGAAGTTCACGCGTCGCTATTGCCCGAAGGAAAAATGCAGTACGTTGCCGGCCTCGCCGTAGCGGGGAACGTAGCGATGGTGGGGGACGGCGTGAACGACGCGCCGGCGCTGGCGGCGGCGAACCTTGGAATCGCGATGGGCGCGGCGGGTACCGACGCTGCGATAGAGACGGCGGACGTCGCTTTGATGAGCGACGATTTGTCCAAACTCGCCTGGCTAATCACCCACTCGAAGCGCACGCTCGGAATCATCAAGCAGAACGTGGTTTTCGCGCTGGGCGTTAAGGCGGCGTTTTTGTTGCTCGCCATTTTCGGAATATCGACTCTGTGGATGGCGATACTCGCAGATATGGGAGCGTCTCTAATCGTAATCGGCAACGGCCTACGGCTGCTATCGCCGGGTGGCGATTCCTCCGGGCGAAAAATCTAGCCGCCGCGAACCATCCGGCGCGCCTTCCGTCTTGCGATATACTTTACCCATCATTTTTCCGGAGGTGCGGCGTGAGCAGGGTGGATACGAAAGTAGTCGAAATAATGCGAAGGCTGGGCGACAGCCTTAGCGAGCGCGTTGACGTTATCAAGGAAAAACGCGCTTTGATCGACGAACTTAAATCGAAACTGAAAGTGTATGAAGATTTTTTACTGCGCGCGGGGCCGGCGCGCGACGTTTTGTTCGATCTTTCGGACAAGTTCGGCGTGCAGCTTGGAGTATTGACGGACGGCGAAGCGGAAGAGGCGAAGCTGACGATTTCTCGGCTCGAAACGGAAATCGCCGAGCTCGAAGCCGACCGAGGCAACCTTCAGAAATATCAGGAAGTATTGCATAATCAGTTTCCGGAGCTAATGCTGCTCGTCAGGGCGGAAACGTCCGGCAACGGCAAGCCGCTGCAGGACTCGGATTATTTTGCGAGATTCAATTTAGACCATTACAAATCGATGATAGCCAACCATTACGACGAGGACTATACGCTCATCGTGGACGGATACAACGTCATTGGCGCGATACGCCGGTACGACTACCGGTCGGCGGGCTGCCCGCTAGGCGAATGTCGCGACAAACTGGTGAAAGACCTCGACTTTCTCGCGTCCCAAATTTCGGGCAAAGTGATGGTGGTGTTCGATACGGTTCACAATTATTCCGAAAAAGTCGTGTACGGCGTACAGGTGGTTTTTCCCGAAAACCGGACGACGTCGAAACAAAGCGGCGACAATCATATTGTCGAAAGAACGAAGGAAATGACCGGGGCGGGAGAGTCCGTCTTCGTCGTGACGAACGACAACGACCTCGGAGACAGAATTCGTGCGCTCGGCGCGAAGCCGCTTAAACTTGGCGACGTTTTCAAGTATTAGATTAATATGTCCGCCGGCAAATGCGCGGCTGCGGAGAGAAAATGGATTTAAAAAAGGAAACGCTCGAAGACCTCGAATACGTGGTGTTCGACACCGAGACCACCGGAATTCATACGATTAGCGCGTGGCCCGTCGAAATCGCGGGCGTGCGGATGTGCGGCACGTTCTTGACCGACCGGTGCTATTCGTCGCTTTGCAGGCCGGATGTAATCGTCACGCCCGAAGTGACCGCGATTCACGGCATCTCCGACGACGACGTGCGCGACGCGCCTTCGCCGATGGAAGCGATAGACGGATTTTTCGAATGGGCGGGCGCGCCCGCGGTTTTCGTGGCGCACAACGCGCAATTCGATTTGGGGATTCTCGCGACGGCCTACAGGCGAGCGCAAAGAAAGCCGCCCGCGGGACTCATTGTCCTCGACACGCTTGTTATCGCGCAAAAACTGCTTTCGGCGCCGTCGCATTCGCTCGACACTCTGACGCGCATAATCGGCGAAGCGCGCAATTTCGAAGTTCCGCTGATGGGCGGCAGCGAACCCGATTGCATAGGCGAAAAAGCGGTAATGCACGAACTAGGCAATTCGCACCGGGCGCTGCCCGATTCGCTGCGCACGGCGATTCTGTGGCGGTTTCTCGCGACCACTTACGGCGAGGACAAAACCATCGCGGACATGGAAACAGATCTCGGAACGCGCGTGACGGCGGATTTTCCTCAGCAGATAATCAACTTCCCGCGCGGCGAGGCCGGATTCGAAGCGCCGCGCAACCTGTGGATGATCGAGGACGCGATAGAAAACGACCGGGACGTGATGATCGAGTACGGCGGCGGTGAATCCGGCCCGCATGCGCGAAAAATCCGGCCGGTTTCGATGTACGGACAGGGCGGGAAGTTTTACATCGAGGGATTTTGCTATATCGCTGGCTTCGTCAAAACGTTTAGATTGGATAAAATCATGAAAGTGTGGGAAGGATAACGGGCCTAAGTGCAGTCTTTCGCGCTGCGAATATTGCAGGCCGTCGGCAAGGCCTCGCGGCTGAAGGCAGCTTACTTGGGAGTAATCCACCTTGGGAGTAAGCCACGGAAGTGGCTTCTTGATAAAATGCACGGAAGTGCATTTGATAAAAAAACCGATCTAAAATCCACTTCCGGTACCGCCTTCCGTCAAAGTCCTTCGCGGCGCATTTGCCCGACGCGCAT
>JAANMV010000716.1_pt1 | contig 40344 bp, 43 predicted proteins | sample 7279661 | NCBI WGS metagenome assembly JAANMV01 (sample SAMN14094540, study PRJNA606508) | bioreactor metagenome | isolation source: A lab-scale SPAN reactor treating ammonium-rich wastewater day 121 | place: Ireland: Galway | collected 2017-05-16
CCGATGATGCAGGCAAAAAAGTTGCTATGGATCTTAAAGTAGGCGATAAAGTTCTTTACGGCAAGTACAGCGGTACTGAAGTTAAGGTAAATGAGGAAGAATATTTAATAATGCGCGAAAGCGATGTTTATGCAGTGATCGGATAAGTAATAACCCTGAGCAAAGCGAAGGGTCTCATTCAATTTTCAGAAAATTAAAAGGAGACATTAAACATATGGCAGCAAAATTAATTCATTTTGATACCGAGGCAAGAAGTGCCTTAAAAAAAGGTGTCGATAAACTTGCTAATGCCGTGAAGGTCACACTTGGACCAAAGGGCAGAAATGTAGTAATTGATAAAAAATTCGGTACACCTACGGTAACCAAAGATGGTGTAACTGTTGCAAAAGAAGTTGAGCTTGAAGACCCCATTGAAAACATGGGCGCACAGATGGTAAGGGAAGTTGCTTCCAAAACCAGCGATGTAGCAGGTGACGGTACAACAACTGCTACAGTTCTTGCACAGGCAATCTACGCCGAAGGCGTAAAAAACGTAACAGCAGGCGCAAATCCGATGGACTTAAAACGCGGTATCGATCTTGCTGTAACAAAAATTGTTGACGGACTTGCAAAATTAAGCAAAAGCATCGATAAAACCAGCAAAACAGAAATAGCACAGGTTGGCTCTATTTCAGCTAATAACGATATGATCATTGGCGAGCTAATTGCTGATGCTATGATGAAGGTCGGTACAGATGGTGTTATCACAGTTGAAGAAGCAAAAGGAACAGATACTACAGTAGATATAGTTGAAGGTATGCAGTTTGACAGAGGCTACCTTTCACCTTACTTTGTTACAGATGCTGATACAATGGAATCGGTTCTTGAAGATCCGTATATTTTAATTTACGATAAAAAGATCTCAACAATGAAAGATCTGCTGCCCATACTTGAAAAAGTTGCGCAGGCAGGCAGAACAATGTTAATAATAGCAGAAGATATCGAAGGTGAAGCGCTTGCTACACTTGTTGTTAATAAGCTTCGCGGCACATTAAGAATAGCAGCTGTTAAAGCTCCCGGATTCGGCGACAGACGCAAAGCAATGCTCGAAGATATCGCTGTTTTAACAGGCGGAACTGTTATCTCCGAAGAAAAAGGCTACAAGCTTGAAAATGCTACCGTATCATATCTAGGCACAGCAAAGAAAATTGTTATCGATAAGGATAACACAACAATTGTTGAAGGCGCAGGCAAATCAGAAGATATAAAGAAACGTATTAACGAGATAAAAGGACAGATCGAAAAAACTACCAGTGATTACGATAAGGAAAAACTGCAGGAAAGGCTTGCAAAGCTTTCTGGCGGTGTTGCTGTGTTAAAGATAGGCGCTGCAACAGAAGTTGAAATGAAGGAAAAGAAAGCAAGAGTTGAAGACGCATTGCATGCAACACGCGCAGCGGTTGAAGAAGGTATTGTACCGGGCGGCGGAGTTGCACTGATAAGAGTTTCCAATTCTCTTGATAAGATCAAAGGTGAAAATGAAGATCAGAAGATAGGTGTTGATATAATCAGAAAGGCAATTGAGTCACCTTTAAGGCAGATAGTTGAAAATGCAGGCATCGAAGCATCGGTAGTTATCAATGAAATTAAAAAGAACAAAGATGATTACGGATTCAATGCATTGACCGAAGAATACCAGAACCTGATAAAAGCAGGTGTTATAGATCCTACCAAGGTAACAAGGGTAGCTTTGGAAAATGCAGCTTCAGTAGCATCAATGCTGCTTACAACAGAAGCAGTTATCTGTGAAAAACCTGAAAAGGAAAAACCGGCTCCCATGATGCCTCCGGGCGGCGGTTACGGTGATATGTATTAATTCAATTAGGAATTAAGAATTACAAATTAAAAATTAAGCCCCGAAATTATTTTTCGGGGCTTTTTCTTTTGTCATTCCTAGTTTACCCCTTTGGGGCACAGGCGGGAATCTCTATTGAAGATTATTAATTTCTCTTTCGCGGCGTGTACTCACCATTCGGCTCTATCGGATGCGCATATTCACTGTCCCAGCTTTTGTAAAAGATTCTCCTAACCTGCTTAGCCAGCGGACGCTGTTCTATGATAATGCCAAGGTTGCGTGATTCATAAAAGTAACTTCGGCTCATATTGCTTGTTCCTATCCAAACATAATCATCGGCTGTTATGTATTTACAATGATCCACTCTGGCAAAGGGAATAAATCCACCTGAGTATTCAGGAATTGCAGTATAACGTATCTCAAAATTTGGATAGCTGATGAGTGTTTTGAAATGATCAACTGCAGTTTTGGTCAGATTCCAGTCAGATACAAGCAATTTAACCTTTACTCCCCTTTTACTTGCATTAATTAGGGCAGTATCAATCTCATCCCAGTATCCATCTTTAGTAATAGGGTTATATGAAAGGAATGTAAGATTAATCTCTTTTTTTGCCTCAGATATGATTTTGTTAATGTTATATAAATCTGTCAGGGTTTCGATTAGCTCTTGCGAATCTTCAACATTTCTACTGATTTTATATTTATCTACTGCATCAGGTGAGGAAAATGTTGGTCTAATGTAGGTTAATATAAAATTTGAATCTTCGCCGAAAACTATTTCTATTAAAGGATTAGATAAGTAACAATGTTCGCTGCTCTCTCGTGCCTTACACCAGTCATACTCAAATATTTTTTTGTGCAAGTCAAACACTCCTTTAAACCTTATCCCAAGCTCATGTATATGTTTTAATGCCCGCCAGTCAAAGTTTTGCGAACCCAGAAATATCTCATAACCGTCTATAATAAAAAATTTAGCATGTTGTATTCCCCCTGAAATCTTTCCAATATCCAGAACGCGGGCGATTATGTTGGGACTTTGTTCTTCAAGCCAATTCACATCATCAGGATATGTTTCATACATTTTTGAATCTACTATTATGCGGACAATAACTCCCCTTTTTGCGGCAGCTACAATTGCTTTTAAAATAGTATCAAGCGGTTCGCCTTTTTTGTTTGAGATATAAAACTGTTCAATATCAATTGTTTTCTGAGCGGAGTTTATCATTTCCAGCCAGACTTCCTGCGTGTTGCGTATATCGGGATTATCTAATGAAGTTTCAACTGGAATGCTTTCAACAAGCTCAATATTATTTTCCTGGGAATAAAATGTACAAGTTGATAATATCAAAATCAATGCTACTTTTGCGAGGAATAAATCGAGCTTGCGAGATTTATTCCGAAGCAATCCCATTAATAAAGCGTTACCTAAGTAAGATTGCTTCGTCGCTCCGCTCCTCGCAAAATTATGTTTGCTAAATATCATTTCCTTGGATTTGTAGGTCTAACCTCGATCTCGTGAAGAGTTGCATTTTCAGGCAGAGATGCTGCCAGTAAAATAGTTTCCGCTATTTCATTTGACTGCAGGACAGTTTCTTTTCTGGAAGTAAGCTCGGTTTGTGATTCCGCCCTGAAGAAATCAGTTGCCACACTTCCCGGGCAAACTGCAACAACACGTATGTTGTATTTCCTTACTTCAAGCATCAGTGCGCGGCTTAAGCCCATAACAGCATGTTTGGTGGCGCAGTATATACTGCCGGTTGCAAATCCCTGTTTGCCTGCAATCGATGAAATATTGATTATTGTCCCTGACTGCTCTTTGATCATATACGGAAGGCAGCCTTTTGTGAGCAGATACATTGCCCGGATATTAGTGTTAAACATCGCATCAAAATCTTCTGTTTTTGAATCAACCATATTATCAAAAACCCCGAATCCGGCATTATTAACAAGTATATCTGTTTTACCGAATTTACTGACAGCTGAATCTATTACTTTATTAATTGTTTCTTCTTTTGAAATATCCCCAGCTAAGATTGTTATATTTTCTTCATATTTCTTATTCTCTTCAACTATACTTTCAAGCTCAGCCATGTTTCGTGAAGTAAGTATAACTTTTGCACCTTCCTTCAGGAACAGCTCAGCTGTTGCCCTGCCAATTCCTTTACCGGCTCCGGTAATTATTGCTGTTTTGTTGAGTAATTTCATATATTTTTTACATTTTGCGAGCGAAGCGAAGCAATCTCGGAATCAAATGCTTAAAATGACATGATTGCTTCGTCACCTCGTTCCTCGCAAATAATTATTCTTAAAAAAAAGCAGCCCGGAAGCTGCATTAATAATTTAAATCCGAAATCTACAACCCGCATCCCGAAATCTACAGATCGCCTTTGATTGGTTTTATAACAATATCTTCAATCACAACTTTTTTAGGCTGGTTAGCCACTGAATATGCAATTTCTGCTACTTCCCGGGGAGTCATCATTCTTGCGGAATATTTCTGCCGTGTTGCCGGACTCCACATCGGGGTATCAGTAGCGCCTGGCATGATGTTTGATATCTTAATATTATACTTCCGCATTTCTGCCCGCAGAACATTGAACATGGCAAGCATTCCGGCTTTGCTGGCTGAATAAGCTGCGCTGCCTGTAAATACTGTTTTAGCAGCAACTGAAAGAATATTTATTATGTGGCCCCGCTTTTTCTTCATCATTATTGGCAGCACCGTACGCGCCATTAAATAGCTGCCGCGCAGGTTTGTCTCTATTATATCATCAAATTCAGGCGGTTTGGTATCGGTAAAGGATTTGAATGCTGTAATAGCTGCATTATTGATCAACAGATCAATAGAGCCGCATTTTTCAAGGATCTTTTTCTTTGTGCTAATTATACTTCGCTCAGAACGGACATCACAAACAAAAGCATAGGCTTCGTGTCCCGCAAAGCGTATTTCGTTTACCAGGCTAACCAGCCTGGATTTTCTTCTTGCCGTTGCAACAATAATATATCCTGATTTGGCAAATACTTTGGCAAGCTCAAACCCTATGCCGGTCGAAGCTCCCGTGATCCATACTACACGGCTCATATATTATGATTTAGTTCTGTTAAATATTTTAATACTCACCCCAAACTCCGCGGAGCGTATTTGATATCTCTCCGATTGAGCAGTAACTTTCAACACATTTTAATATGTACGGCAGCATATTTTCAGTACCTTCGGCAGCCTTTTTCAGTTCATCCAGATTTTTCCTTACTTCTTCATTGTTCCTTGATGACTTTACTTCTTTAAGCTTTTCTATCTGCTTTTTACCGATAGCTTCATCAATATGCATCAGGTCAAGCTTTTCTGCGTGTTCTTCTTCAACAAATTTATTCACGCCCACTATTATACGCTCACCGGATTCTATTTCTTTCTCAAATTCATATGCGCTGTTTGCAATTTCATCCTGCTGATAATTAAGTTCAATGCATTTAACTGCCCCGCCCAGCTCGTCAATTTTATTCAGGTAGTTCCATACGCCTTTTTCAATCTCGTCTGTAAGATACTCAATATAATATGAACCTGCAAAGGCATCAACTGTATCCGCAGCACCGCTTTCATATGCAATAACCTGCTGTGTTCTTAAAGCCGTTGTTACGGAATCTTCAGTAGGCAGCGCAAGCGCTTCATCCTTGGAATTTGTATGCAAAGACTGGCATCCGCCAAGTACTGCAGCCATGGCTTCTATTGTAGTACGGATGACATTATTTTCAACCTGCTGCGCTGTTAATGATGAACCTGCTGTCTGGCAGTGGAAACGAAGCATCATGCTTTTTTCGCTCTTTGCATTAAAGCGTTCTTTCATGATTTTGGCATAAATCCTGCGGGCTGCGCGGTATTTTGCAACTTCTTCAAGCAGGTTTATCTGCCCGTTAAAGAAAAATGAAAGCCTTGATGCAAATTTATCAACATCCAGCCCTGCCTTAACTGCTGCTTCTATATATGCAATTGCATCTGCAAGAGTGAATGCAACTTCCTGAATTGCATTGCTGCCAGCTTCGCGGATATGATACCCGCTGATGGAAATCGTGTTCCAGCTTGGAAGGTTTTCATTGCACCACGCAAATATATCAGTGATAAGTCGCATTGAGTGTTTTGGCGGGTAGATATATGTACCGCGGGCAATGTATTCTTTCAGAACATCGTTCTGTATAGTACCTGATATCTTTTTAAGGTCAGCTCCCTGCTTTTTGGCAATTGCTACATACATGCAAAGCAGTACTGCTGCTGTTGCATTAATTGTCATTGATGTTGTTATCTTATCAAGTGTAATACCGTCAAACAGTATCTCCATATCCTTAAGTGTATCAATGGCAACACCAACTTTTCCTATCTCGCCTTCGGCAATCGGCTCATCGCTGTCATAACCTATCTGTGTAGGCAGGTCAAATGCTATGCTTAATCCGGTAGTACCCTGCTCCAGCAGGAATTTATACCGTTTATTTGATTCTTCGGCATTTCCGAACCCGGCATACTGCCGCATAGTCCAGAACCTGCTGCGGTACATCTGCTCGTGCACACCGCGGGTGAAGGGATAGTGGCCAGGGTTTCCAAGCTTGCTTTTGTATTCATCAGAGTTATTTTCTATAAATGCAGGTATTTCAATTCCTGAATCTGTTAAAAATTTTTCTTTCCTGTTTTTAAATTCTTTCATATATACTTTTCCTGGAATTAACTTATGGGAATTTCTGTTACAATCATAGACAAAAATAGCAATTTAAGCCTTAAAAAAATATGATTAAGATTAGGTTTTAACAGTATTTAAGAAAATTTGTATTTACATTCTATTGGATTAACATCAAAAAATATATATCTTTGCAGAACTATTTATTAAAGTAAAAAAATTAAAGGAACCACAGCCATGAACAAAAAAATTATTTCAGCAGCAGCGCTTGTAGTAATTTTTGCATTCGCATTTCTTTATTTAAACCAGTCTTACCTGATAGCTAATGATAAAGACGGAAAAGACTGCAGCTCGAGCTGCACAGATAAAACATCCGGCGAAAAATCAGGCTGCGATAAAACTGCAGCAATTGAATCATCAGGAGATAAAACAGGATGCGACAAATCATCCTGCGGCGATAAAAACAATATCAAAGCCGGCGGCGAATATTCAAGCTACCAGTTTGTTACAGATAAAGTTACCTGCGAGGATTCAAAAGCTGACCTGCAGAAGAATATTTTAAGCATAGCCGGTGTTAAGGAAGTTTCATTCGGCTCAACATGCAATGTTTCAAAAATGACAAGCGTAACAGTTATGTACGCTGCTGGTGAAACCAGCGAAGAAACTTTGGCTGCTTCGTTAAAGGAAAAAGATGTTGATTGCTCCGGCAAAACAGGCTGCAACAAAGAAGGAAAAAATTCAGGCGATAAAAGCAAAGATTGCCCAAGCAAGAATAAAAAGTCAAACGATTCAAAACAGCTGTAAATTTTTAAACAGGAAAGTTTTTTATAAAAGGAGATTGGAAACAATCTCCTTTTTTTATTTGTTGAAGGATACAACAGATTGTGTAACATATTGATCAAGTAGGCGTCGCGGCTTGCCCGACGCCTTTTTTATTTTTCTTAACCCTGTATCTCCCGAAGGAGTCCGTTGAACAAACTCAAGTTTAAGTCCTCTTATATTGTTCAGGGCTAAAGCCCGGTACATCTCCAATTCATTTCCCCGACCTAAAGGTCGGGGCTATTAAGATAATCACAAACATATGACAAACAAGAAAATCAGCTAATTCCCTTTGGGGAGGGCAGGCAGCACCTATGGTGCTTTCGGGGTGGTATCATTTTCTCTTTTAACCCTTTTAATATTTAGCTAAATTTGTATACAAATCAATTACATTATGGCTGAAAAAATACTCATAGGCAATGAATTCATTGCAACAGATGAAATAAAACCGGTTATTAATCCATACACACAAAAAACTGTAGGTGAAGTTTACATCGCAGGAGAAAAAGAATTCAATATTTCTGCAGATTATCTCACATCTGTATCAACACAATATGCAGCACTTCCGGTTTATAAAAAGCAGGACCTGCTTTACAGGTTATCGGAATCAATTAAAGCAAAAAAAGCAGAGCTTGCAAAAATTATTACAGATGAAACCGGCAAACCAATAAAATTTTCATTGATCGAAGCTGAACGGGCTATTTTGACCTTCAGGCTGGGGGCTGAGGAATGCTCCAGAATAAACGGTGAAGTATTGCCTCTTGACCTGCTGCCCGGTTCTGAAAATAAAAGCGGGATAGTCAGAAGATTCCCCCTGGGATTAATTCTGGGTATCACACCGTGGAATTTCCCCTTAAACCTGGCTGCACATAAAATATCTCCTGCGCTGGCTGGCGGAAATGTGATTTTGATAAAGCCTTCTTCAAGCTCGATGTTAACAGCCCTTGCATTGGGAAAGATAATCTATGACGAAGCCAATGCAATTGGCTTAAATTACACACCGGTTAATATACTTCCAATCAGCGGCAGCAAAATGGATAAGCTGGTTAGTGACAGCCGTATAAAGCTTATCAGCTTTACAGGCTCAGGTGATGTTGGCTGGGCAATGAAGAAAAAATCCGGCAGGCAGAAAGTATCTCTGGAGCTTGGCGGAAATGCAGGTGTTATTGTAAACCATGATGCTGATATTACTGCCGCTGCTGCAAAAATAGCTGCCGGCGGATTTTCGCAGGCGGGACAAAGCTGTATATCAGTTCAGAGGGTATATGTTCACAGCAAAGTATATTCAGAGTTCAGGACTAAGATCCTTGAAGCTGCAAAAGGCACAAAATTCGGCGATCCATATAACGAAAACACTGTTACCGGGCCAATGATAAATGAAGAAGAAGCAATCCGTGCAGAAAAATGGATAAATGAAGCTAATTCAGACGGAGCAAATATTCTTTGCGGAGGAAGCAGGAATAATGCTGTTTTAGAACCGACAGTAATTGAAAATGCGCCAGATAGCGCAAATGTAAAGTGTGCAGAAGTTTTCGCTCCGGTTATAACAATCGAGCAGTTTGAAAAATTTGACGAAGCAGTTGCAAAAGTTAATGATTCACGGTTTGGCCTGCAGGCCGGGTTATTTACAAATGATATGAAAGCAATAATGTATGCTTATAACAACATACACACCGGAGGTGTCATAATTAATGAAGCTTCAGCATACAGGATGGATGCAATGCCATACGGCGGAGTTAAGGATTCAGGCAATACACGCGAAGGTGTGCGTTATGCTATTCATGAAATGACAGAAGAAAAGATATTGGTGCTGTAATTTATCATCAGACTTCTGAAGTCTTGAAGTCTTCAGAAGCATTAAAATTTTTTAAAATATCTATCATATGAAAATCCCGTTTACTGTTGAACAATTCCTGGGAGTTTTCAAAGAATACAACCTCACGGTTTATCCCATACAGGTAATTTTTAATATTATTGCTTTATTATGTGTATTTTTAATTTTATCGAATAAAAATTCATCTAAATTTATCTTTTTTTATCTTGGTTTTTTATGGCTATGGATGGGAATAATTTATCATTTATTTTTTTTCACTGCCATTAACAATGCTGCTTATGTATTCGGAGTTATATTTATTTTTCAGGGGATATTTTTCTTTTATTACGCGTTAAGGCAAGAAATTAAGTTCAAATTAACTTCCGGAATAAGATCTTATACTTCAATTGCACTGCTTTTATATTCATTGATAATTTACCCCCTTTTGGGATATGCCTGGGGTCACGGGTATCCTGATTCTCCAACATTTGGTTTACCCTGCCCAACAACTATTTATTCTTTTTCTGTACTGCTGTTAATTAACGGGAAGATTCCTGTTAAATTAACAGTTATACCTTTGTTATGGAGCATTATTGGATTTAACGCGGCATTATCCTTAGGGATTTATGAAGATATAGGTTTGCTTGCAGCAGGATTAGTAACTCTGTTATTTCTTATATTGAAGGAACCTGATAGAATCTGAAAAAATTTTAGATGTTTCCCACACTCCGGTTTAGAAAACCATTTTGAAAGGCTTCGGGGGCTAAAGCCCAGTTAATTATTATATTCTATCCACGTCCTGAAGGTCGTGGCAACACAATAAAAATTTTTTCTCAATGTTATTCAGTTAACCAGAATTTATTAACTTTGCATCTTTACGACTTTGCGCGAAACGATTCTGATTTTTTACCCGAACAATCTCTGTATCAGCCTGTTTTCCACTCCGCAGAATTCACAGTCAATCGGTTTTGCAGGATATTCAGGTACATTGTTCTCTGCTCCGCATGACATGCATTTAAACACCTGCTGAACTTTAGTATTCTTGTGACAGCTTTCGCAATGCACTTTGTACGAGCCGTCAGGGATATAAATTTCCGCTTTGCAGTGTTCACACTCACCTGTTCTGCCTGCCGGCCGCTCAATATCAACATACTGCATGCTGAACCCTGACATTTTCAGGAATTTTTCCTGGTCAGCTTCAGTGAGATACGGCAGCCAAACCTGCACGAACATCGATATCTTCATTTTCATATGCACCTGTTCCGGAATAAGGTCATGCATCACAGCATATTTTGGATTTGAATAAAACACGCGCATTCCGTCTTTTGTCATATTGATAAAAAACTCTGCCAGTCGGAAAAACCCTGTACTTTCAACTTTATTCCCAGTGCCGTCATTGTAATAGGTCAGCATTTGCTGCAGCCGCTGCTGCTCAGCGCCATAGGTCTGCCATTTGGGGTCAAAGCCGTATTCAGTGCTGGACTCAGCGCAAACATCAAGGTAATCGCGGTATTTATACCCGTCATCAATCGATGGCGGCATGTAAGCCGGGTAAGTGCGGTAATAATAATCCCAGTAATCACGCTGCAGGCTTTTGTATTCTTCTTTATTTCCCCGCTGCATCGCGCCCTGCATTTTACTCATCAGCGCCATTTTTGTCATCTGGTAATTCATGGTTTTTGTACCTGATTCATTCCATTTATCCAGTCCCAAAGTAAAATCAATATCGGTGAATGAGCCGCAGTAATCACACATAATATACGGTGTTTTATATTCGTTAACCTTTGGCGCTCCGCAGTTTATGCATGTAAATTTCTTAATTTTCATAAAAAACCTTAATTATTAAGCTGTTTAAAAATTATGTTTAAACAATTTAAACACAATTTCCGTGAAAAACAAAGAAAACTAATCGTAAATGTTTGAGATTTATGACTAATATCATTGTTTGAAATAGATAAAAAACCTTAATTTTGTAAATGAAAACAGGGAAAAATATGCTTAACCCTGAACCAAACAAACTAACTACGCTAATCAAAGGAGCAAATAAATGGCAAAATCGTCTTCGGTTATAAAAGATGTAATCGAAAAAGTCAAAATTAAAGATGCGGCTCAGCCGGAATTCCATCAGGCAGTAGAAGAAGTACTGACAACCCTTGAACCAACCGTAGCAAAACATCCCGAATTTGTAAAAGCAAAAATTTATGAAAGAATAGTAGTACCTGACAGGGCAATCCTGTTCCGTGTACCATGGGTAGATGATGCTGGAGAAGTTCAGGTTAACCGCGGATTCAGGGTTGAATTCAATAACGCTATCGGTCCGTATAAAGGCGGGTTAAGATTTCATCCTTCAGTTAATTTAGGTATCTTAAAATTTTTAGGTTTTGAACAGATATTCAAGAACGCTTTAACCACTTTGCCAATGGGCGGCGGAAAAGGCGGAAGTGACTTTGATCCCAAAGGTAAATCAGATGACGAAGTAATGAGATTCTGCTATGCATTCATGAGAGAGCTTTTCAGGCATATCGGACCTGACAGGGACGTTCCCGCAGGCGATATTGGTGTTGGCGGCAGAGAAATAGGCTACATGTACGGCTATTACAAAAAGATAGTTAATGAACATACAGGTGTACTGACAGGCAAAGGACTTGAATACGGCGGAAGCTTAATAAGACCCGAAGCAACAGGTTACGGCACAGTTTATTTTGCAGCAGAAATGCTTGCAGCAAACGGAAAAGATTTTAAAGGCAAACGCGTTGCAGTAAGCGGTTCCGGAAATGTATCCCAATATGCAATTGAAAAAGTTAACGACTTAGGCGGAATAGCAATCACATGTTCAGATTCAAACGGTACAATAGTTGATGAATCAGGTATCGATGCCAATAAGCTGGCATTCCTGCTAGATCTTAAGAACAACCGCCGCGGAAGAATAAAAGAATACGCTGATAAACACAAAGTTAAATATTATGAAGGCAAGAGTGTATGGGAAGTTATTAAAGAACACGGCTTAAAGGTTGATATCGCCCTGCCATGCGCAACACAGAATGAGCTTGATGAAAATCTGGCAAAAGGCCTTGTTGAAGCAGGCTGCTACTGCTTATCTGAAGGAGCTAATATGCCCAGTGACCTTGCTGCAATAAAGGTTTACCAGGATAACGGTTTCTTATACGGTCCGGCAAAAGCTGCCAACGCAGGCGGTGTAGCTGTATCAGGACTTGAAATGAGCCAGAACAGCATGCGCTTAACATGGAGCCGCGAAGAAGTTGATGCAAAACTTCTTGGTATTATGAAGAGCATTCACAAAACATGCCTTGATACTGCAGAAGCTTACGGTAAAAAAGGCGATTACTTAACAGGCGCAAACATCGGCGGCTTTATTAAAGTAGCCAATGCAATGCTTGCTTACGGTATTGTGTAACAATTAACAATTGTCAATGAACAATGAACAATGAACAATAGGGGCGCTTAAGCGCCCTTTTTTTATAGTACTTATAATGACTTAACTAAAATCCTGCAGGTATAGTTTTTTATCCAATAAATATTTAATTTACAGAAGTATTTAATAATTAACCTGAAATTATATGAAAACTTCATCTATTTTTATTTTAGTACTTTTTGTTTTTTTCAGTACTCTGCAACTTTCTGCTCAAAATTATACCTTTGATACTCTGGTTACAGGTATCAGAGAACCCTCAGCATTTACTTTTCTTCCAAATGGCAATGTCATTGTAACTCAAAAACATGATTCTGTTAAGATATATTCATTAAACAATAAGCTGATATCATGCTTCTGGAATTTTTATGATTCATGCGTTAGCAATGGTGAGCGCGGTTTAATTGGTGTATGCCTTGATCCAAATTATTCTATCAACAGGTATATTTATTTTTATTACACCCATTCAACTGCTCATTTATACAGGATAGTTCGCTTAACCGAAAATAATAATTTAGGAACAAATCCCAAGATAATTTTCAGTGATTCAAGCGGTATTCAGGGAACTAATCATGTTGCCGGAAATATGCGTTTTGGCAGAGATAATAAACTATATGTATCGATCGGAGAAAACGGTACCAGTGCAAATTCTCAAAACCTAAGAAATTTTAAAGGAAAAATATTAAGGATTAATTCTGATGGCACAATTCCCGCTGATAACCCGTTTTATGATGATGGTAACCCCAAAACCGGCAATGATGACAGGATATGGGTTTATGGGCTGAGGAACAGCTATGATTTTACAATCAGTCCGTTCAATGATTCGATTTACGCAACAGAAAACGGTGGATTTGCAAATGATGAAATTAATTTTATTAAGAAAGGAAAAAATTACGGTTGGCCAGTATGCCAGGGTTATTGTATTCCTTATAACCCGTTATATAAACAGCCAATGGATACGATAGGAGGCAGCGGTACATTCAATTATGCACCAACCGGAATATTGATTTACAACGGTAACCAATTCCCTGAATTATATGGTAAATTATTAGTTGCAGGCTTTGGCGGGGGCGGTCCTGTTAGAGGTATATTAAAATGCACTCTTGGTAATCTGCCGTTTGCAGATACAGTTGTTTCTCATTCTATTATTAATCCAATTAGTGCAGTCACATCTTTAGTACAGGGTGCAGATGGTTATATTTATCTTGCAAAATTTGCAAATTTTAACGGGATGATTTTTCGTATGAAATATGATGTAACAGGTATAAATAATCAACTAAACCCGGTAAATTTTGAGTTAAGCCAGAATTTCCCCAATCCTTTTAATCCTGTAACAACAATAAATTATACATTGCCTAAGCAGGAATTTGTAACATTAAAAATATATGATATTTTAGGAAGGGAAATTACTGCATTAGTAAATGAATTTAAACAAAAGGGAAATTATGAAATTAACTGGAACGCAGGTAATTACCCGGGTGGAATATATTTTTACAGATTAACAGCGGGAGAGTTTTCAGAAGAAAAGAAAATGGTACTGATTAAGTAAAACAAAATCAACTCATCCAATAGACTTAGAGTAATCGGCTAAATCCAAAGAGCGCTTAAGCGCTCTTTTTTTGTAGTTTTCGGAGTAATATTTTTATTATGTCCGCAGAATCTTTTCCATCGCCCTGCCTTTGGCAAGCTCATCAACCAGCTTATCCAAATATCTCACCTTCTGAATGAAAGGGTCTTCTATTTCTTCAACACGGTAGCCGCAGATAACCCCTGTGATCAAACGTGCATTCTTATTCAATTTTGCATTTTTAAAAAATGTATCAAATGTTGCTTTATCTTTGATAAGTTTCTGCAGTTTTTTATTATCATAGCCGGTTAGCCATTCAATTACTTCGTGCAGCTCCTTTACAGTTCTACCTTTTTTCTCAACTTTAGTAACGTAGTGAGGATACACTGAAGCAAAGCTCATTTTTGCGATACGCTCTTTCTGGCTGGATGGATTATTCATATCTAATTTTTGGAATATTTTATAAAGGTTCAAATTTACTAAATGCGGTATTTTAATTCAATGTAAGCGCATTTAGCCAATATATCAAAACAGGTTCAGCAATACAGCAGCAGCATATAGCCCAATTCCGAATGCAGTATGATTCATTAAGCTGCGCAGCCTGGTTTGTGCAGGTTTCGGGGTTTTTGACCCGGCAAATCCGAACCCGAATGCAGGCTGCATAATAAACAACGGAGCAATTACAGTAACTATTCCGTAAACTAAAGCAGGCAATACTTCCGGAGCCGATAACCATTCATAACCCTCTATAAAAATAAATAATAAAGATAAAGAAATTCCGGTCAGGTAATGGAAAGCCCATCCGGCTGCACATTCATACTGTTTGGCCTGTACTTTTAAAATATTTTGATGAGTAAATTTTCCACCCGTCATATACAGAACCCACCTGCCTAAAATACAAATATCTGAAGGATTTATCTTAAACAGAATTTTTAATAATTGTCCCCAAAGATCAAAAATTATTGTAGCCCCTATACCGATAATTATTGCTTTTACAGTCATAAATGATATTATCCTAAAAGGGATTTATTCTTATTCCTTCTTTTTTTTCTTTTATAGACCAGAAAAACGATCAGGCAAAATGTTAATATATACCCGGTCCTTAAAAGCCAGGTAACTGTATAATTAATTAAAGGCTGAACTTTGTGATCATTAATATCATTATATTTAAAAACGGGATTTAAATAAACATTTGCAGAATTTATCTGCTTAATTTCTGCCCTTATGTAAGTATCTTCCGGTTTTACCGGGTAGAATATTTCATCCGTATTTTCTGAAATTTTCAGTGTCATTCCATTCTGCCCCGCAAGTCTTACAGTATCACATACTTTATCAAATTTAAATTTTATTGTATCATTTGTAATTATACATTCAGAAGGTCTAGGGGCATTATCAGATCTTTTTTTGATCATTCCGGGTGTATCATATTTATCATGTTTCAGGTCTACCCCTATCGCGCTGCCATGTTTCAGCGCATGTATTAGATCCCCTGTATTTTTTTCAGAATTAACAAACATAAAAACCCTTCCGTAATCATCCGGGTCAGTAATGTCATGTGTATCATCGTTCATAACCATAAAAACCGGGTTACCGGCTGAAAGCACTGTATCCCACAGGTTGACTGACCAGCAGTAATTATAATTAACCGCTTCTATAAGGTCATACCCGCGCAGATATTTAAGATCACTGCCGCTGTACGCATTTCTCATATCAGGATGTGTAATTGCAAGCAGGTTTTCAGGGGTTTTCAGCTCTGTGATCATGTTCTGCTTATTATGGAATGTCTGCCCGGTTAAATAATCTTTATAAAGTACTTTATCTGCGCCTATTACCAGCAGGTGGTTCTTGAATATTCCTGCGCCGTGTTCATAAACCGGTATATCGCTTAACGGATTTATCTTAAAATAATCTGATATGCCTGTTATATCATACCCCAGCTCAGCATATTTATCTTTTAACTCTCCGGGATCTGATCTGTGGCCATATGTTAAGCCCCACCATACCCGGGAGTGTGCATGAAGATTGATTTTTAACCATAATGATGTATCGATACTGCTGTACGGATTATAGTAATTTTTTCCGCTGAAAGTTTTTATTTCAGGATATTCATATATTGGGCAGGTTAAATATGGAAGTAAAATAAGAGCAGCTGCAAAGATCAATAAATATTTAAGAATTTGTAATGCTGTTTTCAATAATTTACCTTTTCTTGATGTTAAAAGTAACTTTTTCCGGAAATATCAACAGCAATTACAGCTACTGTTTATATACGGGAATTAACTTACCGGCAGTTTTATGCAGAATGAGATTCTTGAACAGCGGTTAATCCCCTATTTTTGAATCAAGCGGACCCCTTAAGCCCGAATATTCAGTAAGCTCTCCGATTAATGCACCGATTACAATTTTCATTTTAACTTTTACCGGTATCTTCCGCGCATCATCGCTTAAATAAACATAAATATCAGAGGTTTTATTTGTGAAACCTTCAGTAAGCATTGGCTGAGTAATAATAGTCTTAAATTCACCGGCGGCAACATCAACAGTTTCCCTGCCAATAATTTTTACAGCAAGCTGAAAATGTTTATCATCGTTAAATGTAGGTACGTTGATTATGTCCCCGTCTTTGTTCTTTGAAAGGTCCAGGGTCCTTACATAAAAAAATGCTGAAATAATATCCTGCACAAATGCAGGTGCCTGGAATTCCCTGACCTCTGTATTATTTGATTTTGTAATTACTTTCTGGCTGTCAGGCAGAAAGCTTACCTCGAAATCCTTTTTAAAGTTCTGTTCTCTTATATGCTGTTCATACTTCCATGGAAATATACCTTTGGTATCAATATATGTTTTATAATTATCCCTTACTTTATATACTACATCAAAACTGGGCCTGGAGTTTGTCTCAAAGTTCACTTCATATGTTTCCCTGCCATTAAGCACAACAGGAGATGGTGAAACGGTAAAAAAGGCTTCAGCTGCAGTAATAAATCCGTAACTTATTTCAAAAGAAAGCTTTTCCCCGAATCCCCAAGCTTCATTCGGGATTTCCCTGTAATTGTTCTGCGCATAGTTAACTGCAGTAAAAACAGCCAAAAACATTATAATTTTAGCGTATTTCATGTTAATTTCCTTTTCTTATTAAATACAAAAATAAAACAATTTCTTTAAAAATCTTACTATAAATTAATCATATAAGTTTCTACAAATATTGTTAATAATTGTAAATTTTAATATAAATTGACTTGTTACCGTACATTAATTACTGTTATTATTGCTGAAAAATAAGGAGAAAATTATGGATCTGAAAAATGCAAAAGTCCTGGTAACAGGCGGCAGTATGGGAATAGGTTATGCCGCAGCAAAATCATTGATAGAAGCAGGGGCCAAAGTTGTTATCTGCGGCAGGGATGCCAAAAAACTTGATACCGCAGCTAAAGAGCTTGGCGCAGTTCCTGTAACTGCGGATGTCAGCAAAGAATCCGAAGTGATAAAGCTGGTTGAAAAAACCATCGGTGTACTTAATGGTTATAATGTGCTTATCAATAATGCTGCTTACGGGTATTTCAGTCCGCTGACCGATATAGATACCGCCAGGTTCAATGAACAGTTAATGACCAACATAACAGGAGCAATGTTATGCGGCAGGGAATCTGCTAAATTCTTCGTAGAAAAAAGCTATGGCAATATTATTAATATTGCATCAAGCGCGGGCACGGGCGGTTTCGCAAATGGCTCACCGTATTGTGCAACCAAATTTGCCTTAAGGGGAATGAACGAATGCTGGCGCGCTGAACTGCGGAAACATAACATCAGGGTTATGCTAGTCAATCCAAGCGAAGTGCAGACAAATTTCGGTATAAATGCCGGCGGCAGGCAGCGTGATTTCAATCCGACCAAGCTCGAAGGTTTCCATATAGCACATTTGATAAAATCGATGCTTGAGCTTGATGACAGGGGCTTTATTCCGGAAGCAGGTGTTTGGGCAACTAATCCGAAAAACTGATAATACAATTATTTAACCTTTTTATTTTAATTATAAATTATTATAACAGATAATTTCAGTAAAATTTTTTCTGATTGCTGTAAATTAATACCGGAGAACATTTTAAAAATGTTCCCCGGTAATTTTTTTCACTGAATTTCTTTTAATCCGGGATCCCGTTCCTGTCATTATCAACAAAACACTTGAAATTATTATTTATATTGTCCTTTATATTATTATCAATATCACTTTCGTTTGCAGGATCGGAAGGGTCAAGATAAACCCCGTTTTTAATGAACCATAAATACGGCTTTACCTGTAAAGTAATGTTTGATTTCCCGCTTGCAGATACCTGCAGGTTTCCCGGAAAAGTTAGCTTCTGGTGAGCCGATTTATTAGATTTGAATATAAACGGCAATCCGTTATAAGTACCTTTTACTACAACTGAATATCTACCGTTAGCATCTAAGAAATCGGGATCAGGCGGAGTTTCATTATCGCCAAGTTTATGAATATCAAATTTTACCTTATCATATGTTCCCGGCGGAATGTAAGCTGTACTTACAATATTTACACTGGAAACAAGGTTCAGGTAAAGTACATATGGGCCAACTTTAAAATTGGTAGAATCCTGGTTAGCGTTGGCTACATTAAGTTTGATATCTTTAATCAGAACTTTTACTGTATCAAGAACTAATATCCCGATATCACCGCCTATCGTATCGCCTGAGCTCATGCTGCTGAAATCTACATTATCTGCGGGCGGCGCAACAGAATCTTCTCCGCAGCCGTGCAATAGATATGAACTAAAAATAAATAATGTTATTAAAGTTAAATATTTTATTTTGATCTTAATCATAGTTTACCTTTCTACTTCCTTCCTTTATTCTTTTTAGAATTATCCCGGTTTTGTTCCCCGTTCTGTTTATTATCATATTTTACACCGTCATTGTTATTTTTGTCTTTGTATGAATCGTTTTTAAATTTTTTCCCTTTTTCTTTACCGGGGCTGTTACCGTCATTTTTTCTGTCTTTGCCTTTTGAATTATTATCATTTCCTTTATTTTCTTTTATATTATCTTTCTGTTTTGAATTATTTTTCCCCTGATCATTTTTCCCCTGGTCATTTTTTCTCTTATAACTTCCGTCATTTTTATTTCTGTCATTTTGATTATTTTTTCCGTTCTTCATATCCTTATCATCAATATACTTTCTATCTATTTCAGGATTTTCCCTGTTTTTATTATCGTTTTTACTTCTGTCCTGTTCTTTTTTATCCTTATCGGGGCGGTAATTATCGTTGCTTCCTGTTTCTTTTTTGGATGCACTTTTAAAGTTTGTAAATTCATTAGGTTTACTTACAGGTCCTTTATATTTAACATCCTTTTTAACTTTCTTAAACTCCGGTGTATGGACCCTGTATTCCTTATCAGAATAACTGATCTTATTTCCGCCTGCGGTATGATTTATGATCACGGGATCAAAAGTCCTGCCAGTAATTGATTGAATTACAGTAACATCAGGACCCCTGTTTATGACGGTATTGTTTACTACCATTATACCGTCCATTCTGCGCCACTCTTTGATCTTAAACTTATGTTTATGATTATGAACCTTATATGAATACCTGTAAATTTCCGGTTCAACAAAATATCTTCTTTCAATTACAACATATCTTTCTTCGTAAACCGGAGGAGCAATTAAATAATTATTGACAATATAGATACCCGGCGGAACAGGTGTCCATGCTATATATTCTTCATGTTCACGCCAGTCTACCCAGGCAGGAGCCCAAACTCTGCCCGGAACCCAAAGCCAGCCCATTGTTGGTGAATATACCCATCTGCCGTAATGATGTGTGATTTCTTCATGCGGACTTGCAGCTCTGAAATACCAGCCGCTGCTGCTGTAGATCCATTGACCGTTTGTATACGGAGTATATGCTACGGGTTCGCCTGCTACTATACCTACTGCAAGATTTGGAGCCGGCTTCCAGACAAAAAATGCTCCAAAGCTTACATCAAATGCATGTGCTTCTTTAACGCCAAATAAATCATTGAATGATATTGACCTGTGACTTTTGCCGGAAGATGTTCCTTTATTAAGCTCTACCCCGATTTCTTCATCACTTACTTCTATCCACTCTCCATGCGGAGCCAACTCATCATAAAATTCCCTGTAATCAACATTTAAAAGATCTTCATCAGTTTCATTCAGATCAGTTGTGTTGACAATTTCCAGGTCAGCCTCTTTGACCATATTGTCTGCGGAATCCTCTGATCTTTTTGTGCACGAAACAAAACCGCTGAAAAAAAACAATACAAGTAAACAGGCTGTGATTTTTAAAATTGAATATTTCATTTTATAAACCTCTTATAAAAATTTTTAATTATAATTTAAAATCCATACCAAGCTCAAGAGTATTAAAATCATTATTACCCAAGCCTAACCTAAGAGAACCTGCAACCCTGGGACTGAAAAAATACCTCATACCAAGCTGGCCCCATATCCATGCGCCGCTTGAATAAGATATATCCGTTATATAAACCGCATTTCTGCTTACATCTGTGTAAGTATGATTAACATTATTATAACCTACAACCAGCCCAAGATATGGAACAAAGCTGCCGTCCCCTATCTGGTTAAAATTGTAATTTAACTGGGCACCAAAAGATGAAAATGAATATCTTCTTGAATCACCATTACCATATGTATTTGTAAAAGTATAGTATCTGAAAATTCCGCCTAAACCTACTGTTCCAACTCCGGCTTGTGTAATGTTCGATTCAAAATTTACCCCGAACATCGGTACATTGCCTTTTGCCCAGAATCCAAGTGAACCCCCTAATAAGTTATCCTTTTCCTTCAGCTGGCTGAATGAAATTGAGGAAACAGCAATAATCATAATAATAATTAGTTTTAAATTGATCTTCATTGTTTTTCCTTTCAATAATTTTTTAATTAATTAACTGAGCTGCAGTTACTATCATATTATGTAAATTAAAAAAATAACTGAATGTGCTGAAAATAATATATAATATTCCAATAGAATAACAAATCAGTGAAAATAAAGATTTCATGACTTTCTTATTTATTAAATTATTTAAATTCTGTCAGTTAAATTTGTTTCTCCTTCTGAAACTGCGCAGCTGGAACAGCAATAAATTATCCCGTCATTTTCCAGTCCGTGCCCAATAACCAAACAACCGCAATGTTTGCAACGGGGTGCAAGTTCGCTTATAGCGCATTCAAAACTGTCAAAAACATAGATCCGGTTATTCATTTTAATTTCAAACGATTTATCATAATTGTTGCCGCACCGCATACATTTTGCCATTTCTTTAAATTTAAATTTCTAATTGCATAAAGTTATTAATACAATTATTATGCCAAAAATTATGCCATAAATTTTAATTTAATTGATTAATAAATGCCGTATATAGGCGAATTATGACATAATTGTCATACTATTTTGCAGGGTTAAGAGGATATTTTTTCAAAAGCTTAGCATAATAAAGCATATTAAAAGCCATTTTTTGAGCCATTATTTTTGTAGACCTGTTCTTTCTTCTTTCATTTTTATTTTTTTCCGGAGGTTTTCCCACTTCACCTACCCAATAGGTACAGCATTCAGGAGGTATTGTAAAATTCATAAATGTTAAAACAGAAAGAATTGAACCTAGTGTTGATTGTGCACCGTCTTCACTTCCTGTTATTACAACCCCGGCTGCTTTGTTTAGCAGTATACTTCTGCCCTTTTCTTTATACTGTTCATCAAATGAATCCATTCTTTCTATAACTCTTTGCATTAAGCTGGACCTGGCACCCCACCAGATGGGTGTTGCAAAAATTATAACATCTGATGCAACAATTTTTTCTGAAATAACCGGCCACATATCTTTTTTATCTTCCCTGAATTTTACTCCGGGGGGGATATATAAATCAGCAAGTCTTATATACTCAGTAATTAATTCTTTATAATCTTTTTTCATAAATGATATCACAAGACTGACTAGTTCTTCTGTATTGGAAAGTTTTCCTTTATGCTTTAAAGAAGCATTTAAAACCAATACTTTAATTAATGAATATGGGTCAGCGATTTTTGTCCTATTTTTCATTTTTTATTAATTCTTAAACATCTTAAAGATAAAAGCGGCAACTGCAAGAATTGCTATAATTATTATAACCCCCACCCAAATTCCGGTTTTAAACACATCGCCTATAAAATCGCATCCTGGAAGTAATAACAGCAGTGAATTAAACATTAAAAATAAATAAAATTTTGAAAAAAATTTTTTCATATTTTAAAATTCCATCCTGTCTTTTATTTATGAATTTTAATTATACAACCTGACAAAATATATTTCGGTATAATATTTTCGCTAATTTTCAGCATATAGATTTTTTGCCGTTCTATTAATCAGCCATTAATGATTTCTCCCCCGTTAGGATGAAGGATCTGGCCGGTCATATATGAAGAATCGTCTGAGGCTAAAAAAACGTAGCATGGGGCAGTTTCTTCAGGCTGCCCCGCCCTGCCCAAAGGGACATCTGTACCAAATGAAGCGACGTCTTTCGGAGGAAATGAGGCTGGTATTAATGGTGTCCAGATTGGACCGGGTGCTACGCCGTTTACTCTGATCCCGCGTTTTGCAAGACTTGCTGAGAGCGACCTTGTGAAAGTAACAATTGCCCCCTTGGTTGCAGAATAATCCAGTAAATGACTGCTGCCGCGGTATGCAGTTACTGAAGTGGTGTTTATAATGGCAGAATTTTTTTTCATGAAGCTGACTGCTGCTTTTACCATGTAAAACTGTGAAAATACATTTACCATGAATGTTTTTTCAAGCTGTTTTTGGGTGATTTTGGTAATATCATCCTGCGGGTACTGTACCGCTGCATTGTTAACTACAATATCAACAGCACTGAATTCTTTTAAACACTCCTTAACTGCTTTTTTGCAGAATTTTTCGGAAGAAACATCTCCCTTTATCAGTATACACTTGCCGTTAAATTCTTCAATTTTATTCCGGGTAAACTCTGCATCTTTAGTTTCATTCAGATAAACTATTGCAGTATTGCATCCTTCCCTCGAAAATGCTACTGCAACGGCTCTTCCAATTCCGCTGTCGCCTCCGGTAATTATAGCAGTTTTACCGGAAAGTTTTCCTGATGGCCTGTACTTAATAGATGCAAACTTTGGCTTTGGCTCCATTAAATATTCCAGTCCCGGCTGCTTTTTCTGGGCTGCTGCTTTTCTTACTTTTCGTTTGGCGGAACTTTTCTGCATGCTAAATCCTCTTATTTATCAATCTTGGCTTGTTTATGATTTTTTCATTGTTTTTATAATGAAAACACGAAGTAATGCACTTTATTCCCTTAAAGATTTTGGTAAGTGCCCTGTTATTGGTTTTTCTGTATGTACTCAGATGCTCTCCGGGTACACCTTTATCATAGAAAAAAATATTTATCTTTTCTAGATCATGTTTCCTGAAATTATCAATATAGTTTTCCAGTATTTCGGATGCACGTTTTATTTTAAAATCATGCAAATGAAAATATATGAACAGGCTGTTGTTTTCACCTTCGATATACAGCTGGTTTCCGTACTTTTCCATTTCAGATGCCTCCTATAAAAAAACAATTTACGAGACAGAATCTTCAAAAACCCTTTTAAACTCTTTCCTGGCCCTGTGCAGCCGGCTTTTAACTGTTCCAAGAGGCCAGTTCAGTTTTTTTGAAATTTCCAATAAAGAAAATTCTTCAATGTGAAAAAGTATAATAACCTGACGATAATCATCTTTAATTTTTTCAATAATTTTAATTATTTCATAATATTTCAGAGTACTTTCTTCTTCATTAAAGTGCGGTTCATTAATAATTGTATCAATCGGATAAACCGGGTGAGCCTGTTTTTTCCTGCTGAAATTAATAAAAAGATTCTTCATAATCCTGAATATCCAGGCTTTTGAATTGCTTCCGGGCTCGAAAGTACTTAAAAATCTGAAAGCCCTTATATAAGTATCCTGAAGAAGATTTTCAGCATCATATTCATTCATTGTCAGTTTTCTAGCAATATTCATAAAATATTTATGATGAATGTACACTTCATTCATAAAAACCTTGTCTTTTTCCGGCATCATTATTTTCATAGGTTTTATTTCCTTTTAATTAAACTTATGATTATTACTGTAACAGCAGCTATAAGTAAAAAATGTATGTAACTTCCTACAAATCCTGAAACAATTCCCAATACCCACAGGAAAATGAGAAAAATAAAGATGGTCCAAAGCATCATAATTTACCCCCGTAAATTATATTTTTAAATAATTATAAAACAAACATTGAAAAGATCCAGATAAACATTATCAGCAAACACAGCCATTTATAAATTTTTTCATTTTCTGAATCTTCATTTTCAATTGTTTCATTTAACAGATCGATTTTTTTGTTTATCAGCATTTTTGTAATGTTTACTTAATATTTAGTTATTGAATTTTAAAATTACCAATAATTTATCTTCTTTAAATAATTAATACCGCGAATATTAATCAGTAACCGAAAAAATTCTTCCTGAAATCATCCGCGGTATTATAAATTTATTTTTTTCTTTCATCGTTAAAAGTGTTTACGCCGGCTTTAAATGCCTCTTTTATTCTTGCAGTTTCATCAGCAACAAATTCTTTACCCTGTTCGTACAGCCTTTCAGTCCCTTTAGTGATACTGTCTGCTTTATTTCGTGCATCCAGTATAAGGTTTTCAGCTTTTTTCCTGGCATCAGAAATTATTTCAGCAGCCCTGTTTTTTGTATTTGCTGCATATTGTTCGGTTTCATTGATAATTTCACGGCTTTTTTTTCTGATATCTTTTCTTAGTTCCCTTCCGCTTTTTGGTGCATACAAAAGTGCCGCTATGCTTCCTGCGGCTCCGCCTGCAAGCAAGCCCAGTAAGAATCCTTTTGATGATGTTCTTCTTTCTTCCATTTTATTACTCCTAAAACTGCTTTAGCTCAGTTTACTTTTATATTATTGAGATTTAAATCTGTTTGTACCTTCTTTGTTAATTTTTATATCAAACCTTAGTTTAAAACCGGTAGATTCATTATAAGCTTCATCCAGATAAAGAATACCGTAAACAGGATAAGGGGTCACATTATTATCATATTTTCCTTTCAGGTAAAACCCGTAAACTGTATTAAAAAGCAGCGGTGCACGGAATGATTCTGTATTATCAGAAGTAAAATCGTTTTCTGTTAATGCAGTATCCGTATCAGGTATTACCTTCATTGTGTCGAATTGTGACTGGGAAGCCTGCAGCATGATCAGCTTAAACCTTGTCCTGTATCCCGGTACCGAAACCGGAAAATCCGAAAGATCACCGGAACGGAAATAATACACTGAGTCTCCCAATGAAATAGAATCTATCAGGTTTGCATCTTTATAGCGGTTTGAATCCTGCACAATAATTCCGCGGAAAAAATCCACTCCGCTAAATGCATCATCAAATGGTATTGTTCTTTCTGAGATCAGCAGGTCATTATAGTTAACTGCAGATGTATCAGTAGTTCCCGGTGTAATAGGGTCTTCATCTTCGCTGCATCCTGTATAAAATACGGCAGCAGTAAATAAAATTAATGCAATAATAAGTTTATTCATCTGATATTTAATTTTTTTTTAAAAATTGCAGCAGGCAATTTGCCCTGCTGCTGTTATTTAGTAAGTAAATCGATTATTTTATTGTAAATTCAATACCTGCATTTAGGGTCATAAATCCTACTGAACCTGTTTTTGTAAACACATTATGATATTTGGATTTAGCAAGAATATTAACGACATCACTTAAGTATAAGCTTGCACCAATACCACCGTTAATACCGGCATTTGTCTGCGAAACCTGGTTAACAGTAATTGTTGCATCAATAGGGTCAATGTAACTGTTCTGTTTGAAATAATATGCACCGGCACCGCCTTCAAAATAAACCTGTGATTTCAGCTTTGGATGTGTAAAATAGTATCTTGGACCTGCTGAAAATTCCATATACTGACCTATTGGAGCACCGCTTTTTTTAGATGACATGAACATATAATTGAATTTACTGTATATTCCTACTTCTTTATTTATCTTTACTCCCATATCAAGCCCAACAATTCCACCCGGTTTAAAATCAGACCTGAAATCCCTGGTTAACGGAAATACAGCACCGCCTGAAGGAGCAATATTAAACTGCGGAAAGCTCTGTTTCTTTACTTTAGAGTTGCTGACAGGAGTATTTTTAACCTGTGAGTATGTAATTCCGGATATAGCGATCAGCAGCGCAACTAAATAATGCGAAATTTTTCTAAATGTAACCATTATGTAATTCTCCTTTTTATTACTTTCATTTAATTAACCGATCCGTTATGATTCGAAGCTGTTTCCATGCTGTCTGAATGCCGGAGTAAATTATCTACAGCGTCTATCAGGTCTGTGATCAGGAACGGTTTATCAATAAAAGCATTAATCCCTGCTGAATTTGCTTTTTGTTTAAGCTCTTTATCTTTACCGTATGCAGAGATCATTATTGCTTTTACCTCAGGATCGGCTTCTTTTGCTAGTTTATATATATCTAAACCTGTTATTCCCTGCAGATATTGAAGGTTATAGTCGAGTATCAGCAAATGATATATTTTTTCACTGTGCTTTATTTTATTTATAGCTTCCAGTGCGCTTGTTGCTGATTCAACGTTATATCCTTCTGACTCAAGTACTTCACACAGCGTTTCGTTCATATATTTATCATCTTCAACAATTAATATCAGAATATTCATTTTATGAATTAAAATTAATTAATTTTTGAATTTTTGCTTTTCTTTTTATTCTTTTTAAATTCAATCGTTGCCAGATCAATTAATAATCTTAAGTATCCAACGTCACATTTATTAATCCTTAAATTTAACATGCTGCCCTCCATTTTAATTTAATTCAGAATTTGTTATTTTTTATACAGACATAAAAATAACAATTTCTGTGCCAAATCTTTTTTGGGCTTTTTGATGTTTAATTAATAAATACGAAAAGTGTCTATGACATAATTGTCTTAAATTTTTTAAAAAATCAGGATATTTGGTTAAAAGAAATCAAAATTTAGGGATTATTGCAGACAGGCTTCCCCTTGAAAAGTTCATTCCTGCAGTTTTTTTAATATTTTTATTTTGCTTTATCGTTTTAAGCATAATTACCTATAATAACATATCTTTATATAAAACAAATATATATCTTGTAGATCAAACTAACCGGGTTTTGCAAAAAACCGATGAAATTAAAATTTTACTTTCTAATCTGCATTTACAGCGCAGAAGTTATATTGTTAAAAGTGATGAGAAATATTATTCAGATTATACAGCTCAGAGGTATAATTTAAATTATCATTTAATTCAGCTTAAAAATCTTACTGCAGATAATTCAGCGCAGCAGGAGAATATAAAATTACTTGATTCACTTTCCGGCCGTATAATAGTTCTTCTTGATTCATCAATTACGATGTTCAGAACTGAAGGGAAAGTTTCACCTTTGCAGACTGACCTGGCAATGCTTGCGCAGGACAATCTAGAAAAACTAAATTTGATAACTGAAGATATTAAAAATAAAGAATTCTCATTGCTGGAAATCAGGCAGAAGAATTCTCATATCAATCTCAATGATACGCAATCTTTTATAATAATTACCAGTTTGTTCGCTTTTCTAGTTCTGGGTTCATCCCTTTTTATTTTCAATAAAATGATAAAAAATAAAAATAAGGCAGATGACCTGCTGAAAAGATCATATGATGAGCTTGAAGAAAAAGTTGAAAGCAGAACCGCAGAATTAAAGACTTCGAATGAGATACTGATAAATGAAATTAAGAACAGGAAAAAGATTGAAAATTCACTCAGAGAAAGTGAAACCCGTTTCAGAGAAATGGCAGATTCTGCCCCTGTATTTATTTGGATCGCCGGATTGGATAAAAAATGTGAATACTTTAATAAAAGCTGGCTTAACTTCAGGGGAAAGACTCTTGAACAGGAATGCGGAAACGGTTGGGTTGACGGAATTTTTCCAGAAGATATTGAACGGACACTCAGCAGCTATGCAGTTTCTTTTGAACATAGAGAACCTTTTGAAATTGAATACAGAATACAGACAGCTGAAGGAGATTATAAATGGATCTTAAACCGCGCTATACCAAGGTATAGCGGTAATGAATTTTCTGGGTATATTGGAATTGCAATAGATATTCATGAGAAAAAAAGAACCGAAAGATATCTAAAAATCCAATATTCTGTATCCAGAACTCTGACAGAAGCAATATCAACTGAAGAAGCTCTTAAGGGAGTACTGGAAAATATATGTTCAGGGGTTAACTGGGATTTTGGTATAGCATGGGTTGTTGAAAATAACCTGCTTGTACAAAAAGCATTATGGTGTGATATTCCCATAAAATTAAAAAATCATAAATCGATCTTTGGAAGTGATAGTACCTTAAATAAAGGTGAAAGCCTTCCTGGAAAAGTTTGGGATACTGCAAAATCATTTTGGATCGAAGATCTTGCCGCCGAAGATAATCTGCTTAGAAAAGATGATTTGATAAAGCTGGGGTGGCAATCAGGTTTTGCTGTACCTATTAGAGATGGTGAAAAAATAATAGCAGTAATTGAATGTTTTAATGAAAATTCATTGACTCCCAAAATCGATCTGCTTGAAGTACTGGAGTCAGTCGGCAGGCAGGTAGGAAATTTCCTTGAAAGAAAAAGAGCTGAAGAAAACCTTAAAACTGCCTATGAAGAACTTGAAGACAGGGTTAATGAAAGAACAATAGAGCTGGCAAATACTCTAAACCGCCTTTTGGATGAAATGTCAATAAAAGAAAAAATTCAGAGCAGGCTTAAGCTTTTTGCACATGCTATCAGGGGAATTAAAGAATGTGTTTTTATTACAAATCTCCAAAACCAGACCATTTTCGTTAACCCGGCCTTTGAATCAGTTTACGGTTATATAGAAAGCGAACTTCTTGAAAAGAACATTCCTGTTTTATATACAGAAAGTATTTCAGAAGAAAAAAGGAAATTAATCCTTTCCGAAACCATAAAAAACGGGTGGAAAGGCGAACTGATAAACAAAAAAAGCGATGGCACTGAATTCAACGTTTTTCTTTCTGCATCTGTTATCAGGGATGAAGAAGGAAAAGTAGACGCTGTTGTTGGTATTGTTCAGGATATTACTGCTGAAAAGAACAATCTTGCGCTCCTTCAGAAAAGGTTCAGCCTTCTAAACCTGGTGAATGAAGTGGCTGTTGAATCAAACAGGTTTACTGATTATGAATTATGTATTCAATACTCTATTGATAAAGTTTGTGAATATACAGGCTGGGATATTGGACATTATTTTAAGTATAACGGAAGTTATCTTATCAGTTCCGGTTTGTGGAATAAAAATCTGGACCCCACATTTGATGTTTTCAGAGTTTTAACCGAAGAATTAAAGTTCGAACATTATCATGGATTTTCCGAAGAAGTTATCGGCCAAAGAAAACCTGTTTGGCGTGATATTTCTGAACTAAACGATAATAAAATCTATCAAAGGGCTGATCTGTGCAGAAAGATAGGATTAAATTCATGTATTTGGATACCAGTTATCGATAAAGACTCTGTTATTGGTGTACTTGAATTCTTTAACAAAAGCCGGAAAAAGTTTGATAAAGAGGTTCTTGATAGTATTATGAACATTTCTTCTGAAATCAGCAATGTAAAAAGTAAAAATGAATTTATTAATGAAATTAAGGAACGTGAAAAACATTTCAGCGCAATTGCCGATACCGCTAATGATTCTATAATTACCGTAAACAGCCAAGGAAATATTATTTATATAAATTCCAGTACTGCAAAAATATTCAGATATTTAGCAGAAGAGCTCCGGGGTCTGCCTCTTACTAAACTTATAAATTTTAATTTTGTACAATACCTTGGATCTGATTTTAAAACAACTGTTGAAAACGGAAATTCAGGAATTCTGGGAAAAACTGTGGAATTAACAGGAATAAAGAAAGACGGCAAAGAATTTCCTATTGAGCTCTCTCTTGCAAAATGGGACCTTAATAATGTTACTTATTTTACAGGCATGATTCGTGACATAACTTCAAGAAAAAAGATTGAAAATGAGCTTATTGAAAGCAGAAACTCCCTTATCGAAGCACAGACTATTGCAAAATTAGGAAACTGGCAATGGAATGTTAGTTCAGATAAAATATTATGGTCAGATGAAATGTATAACATATATGAAATTTCATCTTCTGATTTTGATCATACATTTGAAGGTTTTATTTCCAGAATTCATCCCGAAGACAGAACTATGATCAGGGAAAAAATTTCAACAGCTTATAATACCAAACAATCATTTGAATTTAATGAAAGAATTGTTACCCCTTCCGGCAGGACTAAGGTATTGCGTTCAACCGGCGGAGTAAGACTTGATGAAAACGGTATTGTAAATAAGCTTGTTGGTACCTGCCTTGATATAACTGAAATTCATGAAGCAGAAACTAAAATTAGGGATAATGAAGAAAAACTTTCACTGATAATGGAAAACATCAGGGATTATGCAATTATACTGCTTGATGAAAACGGCAATGTAAAAAGCTGGAATAAAGGTGCTGAAACAATAAAGGGATTTAAAGCTGAAGAAATTCTTGGAAAACATTTTTCCGTATTTTATATTGAAAGTGATATTGATAAAAAATTACCTGATTATAATCTGGAAATGGCTGTTAAATTCGGAAGGTACGAGAGCGAGGGATGGAGAAAACGAAGTGACGGTTCATTATTCTGGGCTGATATAATTTTTTCACCATTTTACGAAGGGAATGAACTTAAGGGTTTTGTTAAAGTTACCCGTGATATTACCGAAAGGAAAAAAGCGCAGCAGGCTCTTATTGAAAGTGAAAAGCGTTTAAAGGAAGCTCAGGAAATTGCCAAACTAGGGAGCTGGGAATGGGATGCTGTTACAGAAAGGGTAAAATGGTCTGCTGAAATGTATAACATTTTTGAAATTGAACAGGGTACTGAAATTACAAAACAAATTTACCTTGATAAGCTGGATGAAGATAACAAAAAAATCAGGGAAGAAGCAATAAACAGAGCATTGGAAAATAACACCCCATTTGATTATTATCTAAATATTAAAAGTTCATCAGGAAAAATTAAAATTATTCATTCACAGGGAGAAATTGAAAAAGATAAAACAGGTAATATTACCAGGATGGTTGGAACATTTATGGATGTTACAGAAATGAAAGAAGCTGAAGAAAAAGTTAAACAAAGCGAAAAGCAGCTTAAAGAAGCGCAAAGCATTGCAAAATTAGGGAGCTGGCAAATTGATCTGAAATCAGGAAAAATTTCCTGGTCGGATGAAATGTACCGCATTTATGAAATAGATACACATGACGAGTCCCTGGAGTACAGTAATCTGAGAAAATATATCTATTATAAAGATCTTTCTGCAATGGATAATCTAATTTCCAGAATTGAAAAAGAACCTGCCGATACTGAATTAGATTACAGGATAGTTGTACCTTCCGGAAGGCTTAAATATCTTAATTTGGTTATCAGGGTTGAATATGATAAACGAAAAAAACCTTTAAGGTTATACGGTAGTGTTCAGGATATAACTGAAATAAAGCTTGTTGAAGAAGAGCTCAGAAAAACCAATGTTAAGCTAATGGAAGCTCAAAAAGAACTAGTACATAACGAAAAGCTTGCTGCATTGGGAAGATTTTCTTCAGGTATTGCACATGAAATAAGGAACCCTTTGGCTAATATCAGTGCGCTGGCTCAGTTAATGTCTAAAACGGGAATTAAAGATGAAAAAATGAAAAAGCATCTTAAATATATCTTGGTAAATTCTGATATTGCTAATAAAATAATTAAAGATCTTCTTAATTTTGCTTCTCCTGAAGACCTGGTTTATAATGATTTTAATCCATCTGAGATGCTGGAAAATATGATAAACAGCATTGAAGCCCGCTGCTCTGAAAAACAAATAGCTTTAAGCAAACAAATTCCCGGAAATCTTCCCGTTATGTATGCAGATAAAGTTAAACTTGAAAATGCCCTGCTAAATTTTATTTCGAATGCCATAGATGCTATTGATAACGGAGGCAATATTTCCATTAGAGCCACAGAAGATAAATATCATCAACGGCTGATTGTAGAAATAATTGATACAGGGATTGGCATTCCCCCTGAAAATTTGGATAAGATTTTTGAACCGTTTTTTACAACAAAAGAATCAGGTACAGGATTGGGACTGGGACTTGCATATCAATATATTAAATCCCATAATGGTATTCTTAATATAACCAGTCATCCTGGTAAAGGTACACATGTAGAAATAAAACTTCCATTCAAAAATAATAATCAAATCATTTCAAAATAGTGCCAATGGAAAAAATTTTAATTATTGATGATAACGAATCTTTACGATACACACTCGAAAATGTTTTGGAAGAAAATGGCTTTTTCCCGTCATCTGTAGAAGACGGTTATAAAGCAATTGAAGAAATTAAGACTTTGAAATATGACCTGGTTATCTGCGATATGAAAATGCCGAAAATGGACGGGATGAAGATTCTTGCTGAAATTAAAAAAATTGATCCAGACATACCTTTTATAATATTAACGGCTTTTGGCGATATTAAAAATGCTGTTGAGACTATGAAACAGGGAGCCAGCGATTACCTGACCAAACCATTTGATAATGACAGTATGATTATTACAATCAGGAAAGCGCTTGAATTACGATATCTGAATAAAGAGCTGGAAATACTCAGGAAAAAAGGTGATGATTCATATAAAGGTGAAGGCATTATCGGAAAAAGCCCGCAAATGAAAGAAGTTTTTGACCAGGTGAAAATTGTTGCTCCTACAAATTTAACGGTTTTAATACAGGGTGAAAGCGGAACAGGCAAAGAAGTTATAGCTAATATGATTCACAGGGCAAGTGAACGGGCTAATAAACCGTTTATTGCTGTTGATTGCGGAGCAATTCCTGAATCGTTGATTGAAAGTGAACTGTTTGGTCACGAAAAAGGCGCTTTCACAGATGCTAAATCTCAGCGCGAGGGTAAGTTTGAACAGGCTAACGGAGGAACTATTTTTCTTGATGAAATTACAAACTTATCTGACGCTAACCAGATTAAGCTTCTGCGGGCTATTCAGGAAAGAAAAATAACAAGAATTGGCGGTAAAAAAGCGTTGCTGCTTGATGTAAGAATACTTACCGCAACTAACATACGTCTGGCCGATGCTGTTAACTGCAGTAAATTCAGGGCAGATCTGTATTACAGGCTCAATGAATTTCATATTGATATACCGCCATTAAGAAACAGAACCGGTGATCTGGAATATTTAGTTGAACATTTTATCAAAGATGCTAATGAAGAATTTTATAAATCTGTTTCTTCAGTTTCAGATGAAGTAATGAAAAAGATTAACCGGCATAGCTGGCCGGGCAATGTTAGAGAATTGAGAAATACGATCAGAAGAGCAGTTTTACTGACTTCTGGGAATATTGTGGAGAAAATAAACATTACAGATGATGTTACACCTAAAAATTCTGATATCGGTTCAGAAAATGAATTTAATAAAACATCATTCGAAACCCTGACAAAAAAGGCGGAAAAAGATGCTATTTTAAGTGCGCTAGATGAATCAGGAGGTAATAAATCCCGGGCTGCTAAGCTGCTTAATATGAACGAAAGGACTTTTTACAGGAAGCTTAAAAGCCTGGGTATAAGCTGATATAATTTTCTGCATCTCCCCTTTTTTGGCATTATTTTTGTACCTCTTTAATAAAAAATTGAGGAGGTTAAAAAATGTTCAGGAACCAATTGATTTATTTTGTATTTACTTTTTTATTTTTTCTCTCTTCATGTTCAAAAGAAGACAGAAGAGAAGTAAAACAAACCATTGATTCTGCTTCACAAATACTGGGCCATGAGCTAGATACAATTATAAATACTAAGCTTGATAATGATTCATTATTTAAAAGCGCGCCGGTAGAACCTGTTAACAGCACATCACTGAAAAGCAAAGAATTCAGGTCTGCACTTAATGACATATTTGACAAATATGAAGATATTAAAGATGAACTATCTGACGATGATACAGCCGGTGTAAAAAATTCAGCGGAAGAATTTAAGAAAACCCTGCTGAACACAGTCAAATATGCGCCTGCTGCAGATATGGATAACAGCTGGAAAATGTGGGTATCAACAACAGAAAAAATAGTTTCAGAACTTTCCGCTGCAAAAACTCTCTCAATCCAAAGAAAAGGTTTTACAGAGCTAACCGGTTCAATGGAATCAATGATAAAAAATTTCGGGCTCGATAACAGGACTGTTTATAAACTAACATGCACTGCTATTCCGGGGAAATCTTTCTGGTTAACAGAATCACGGAGCCTGGATAATCCGTATTCAGGCAATGATACCTCGAACGGAAAGGATGAAAAGTGCATCCGTGTTGCAGCCTCATGGAAATTTGAGTAAATAAAATAAAATTTTAAAGCAGGCAACAAGCCTGCTTTTTTTATGTCAAATATGTCACGAATATTTAAAATTTTCTTGAAAATACCATATTTTTTGAAAAAATCCTGTTTCGAAATTTGGCATAGTTTTTGCATTAACTTTATTATCTAACCAAAAAATATTCTGCAAAGGAGAGTTTAAGCTATGCATAACGAAATTAAATCTAACGATAAAAATTTTAACATTGAAAAAAACAAAGCACCTGAACGAAATAATGATAATACGAATGAAAAAAATATTGAAAAGGAAGTAGACCTTCCGTTTCCGGAAAAGAAAAATGACGATATCACAACAGGTGTTAACGGTGAACAGCCTGAAAAAAATACCGGTCAAACCGGGTTTAAACCTGAATATGATGATGAAAAAAGGAATAAACTCACAGAAAAAGATATAAACAGGGATAAGGGTTCCGTGCCCGAAAAAAAGCAGCAGCCTGAAAGAAAAGATAAAAGGGGTGATGAACCTGATAGGCTTGAAAGAGACGATACTACTGACCCGAAAACCAAAGACGCTGAATGGCAGCAGGATAAAATGAATGAGGCAAATAACCAGGGAGGGAACTATCAGCAGACAGGAACAAAACAGTTTGCGGATAAAGCTGGCAAAATAAATGATACAAGAGATGATTCTATTCTTAATCCCCCTAAAACAGAAACATATGAAAAAAAACAGGGTGATAACGTTGGGGGTACTATAAAAAAAGATAATTATTCCCATACTTCCCAGGAAAAAAAAAGGGATGAAAACAACAGGAAAAACTCTGCTATGCAGGATAAAAAGAATAAAGCCTATTAATATACGGGCTTGATCAAATGAAAAAAATAAAAATAAACCGGAGATTGGATTATGTCAAAATTAAAAACATTAGAAGATTTTTTAATTGAAGAGTTAAAAGATCTTTACAGTGCGGAAAAACAGCTTACCAAAGCGCTTCCAAAAATGGCTAAAGCTGCAAATTCTGATGATCTGAGGCAGGCATTTGAGGTTCACTTAAATGAAACAGAAAAACAGGTTGCAAGGCTTGAAAAAATATCTGATCTTGCCGGTAAATCACTGAATGGGAAAAAATGTGTGGCTATGGAAGGATTGATCGAAGAAGGAAAAGAGATCATTGAAGCAGACTGCACGCCTGAAGTAAGGGATGCAGCATTAATTGCTGCAGCGCAAAAAGTTGAACATTATGAAATTGCTTCCTATGGCTGCGCCAAAACTTATGCAAGGCTGCTGGGTTATAACGAAATTGAAGAGCTGCTTGAAGCTACGCAGGATGAAGAAATTTCTGCAGATGAAAAGCTGACAATTTTATCTGAAGATCTGAACAAAGAAGCAATGGTGCCTGCAGTTCCGTAATTGAACAATAAAAATTTTCCAATACCCTGATTTATCCCCAAGGTCTGCCCTTTTTTAAAGCGGCAGACCGCCTTTTAAAAAAAGAAGTATTTAAAATATAATTATATGCCTGTAAAAAATAAAACGAACACTTCAACCGCAAAAAACAGCAGGAAAAAAAGCACCTCACCTGAAAAAAGAAGCATAACAGCAGGCAGGAAAAAAGGCGCAGAAAAAAGAAAGTCCGGCCTCTCAGAAAAAAGAACCAGGCAGTATAAACATATACTTGAATCCGAAAGAGAAGCCGGAAGAACGGAAAAAACAGCGAAAAGAATTGCTATGACTACTGTAAATAAAACCAGGCGCAAAAAGGGTGAAACTAAATCTGAATAAGCGGTATGGAATTATTAGCAGTTGCCGGCGGAAGTGCAGCCTTATATATACTTATAATTATCTGTTTAAGGCTGCTTGGTAAAAAGGGCCTGGCAGAACTTTCGCTTGGAGATCTGGTCCTGATTATACTTATTGGTGAAGCAATTGGTTCTTTGATACCTCAGGAAAATGCATTCTTATCAGCGGTTGTTTGCGTATTAACTTTGACACTGATGAATTTTATTATAGAAAGAATTGTGTACAGGTCAAAATTTCTGAAAAAGTTCCTTGAAGGAAGCCCGGTAATTATTATAAAGGACGGGAAAATTAAATATGATAAGATGAAAACTGAAAAACTAACCCGCGAGGATCTTGAAGAAGCTTTACGTCAAAAAGGTATTAAAGATATTAAGAATATAGAAAAAGCAGTACTTGAAACCGATGGAGGAATAAGTATTGTAGAAAAATAATAATACAGTAACTCAGACATTCTGTATTTGAAAAGGCCGGAATAATGAAAAATTTAATTTTTTATGTCTTATCAGTTATATATTTTTTAACAGCTGTTTTTATACTGATAGGATAAGAAAATCTGAATAAAAAAGGAGAGATTATGTACAAACTAATGAAATCAGTAATTGAAATTATTGAGCAGTTAAGAAGTGAAGGTTATATAAATGATTTCAGCATAAAAAATGATACAATTCTGGATGATTCAGGCAAAAAATCATACAGACCCGAAGACCTTATAATTGAAAGAATAGAAAGATATGAAGGTGATTCAAATCCCTCCGATAATGCGGTGATTTATGTTTTAACTGCAAAAGACGGAACTAAAGGGATCCTGGTAGATTCTTACGGGGCATATGCTGATCCTAAACTTGCTAAAATAATCGGCGATATACCTGTCAGGGAAGAACATGACCTTCAGGATAAATAATTCAAAAAGAGAAAATGAAAAGTATGTCAGAACATTTTGTAAAAGCTTTATTCCCGTTAAGCTCTGCTTATGATAAAACCTGGATAAGGAAAAATTCACTGGGTGAAAATGTATTGTATAATCTGGAAAGTTTATGTGAAATTATGGAATTCAGAGAAGGAATGCGGGTTTTGGATCTGGGCTGCGGCAAAGCAGCAAGTGCAGTTTTTCTGGCAAAAGAATTTGGAGTGGAAGTGTGGGCAATAGATCAGTATATTACACCTTCAGAGAACTATCAGCGCATTAAGGAAATGAACTGTGAACACAGTATATATCCTTTGAAACTTAATGCTAAAGAACTTCCTTTTCCTGCCGCCTTTTTTGATATTATAGTTTCGGTTGATTCATATATGTATTTTGGAACTGATGAAAAATTTACTCCCTATATTTCTCAATTTTTGAAACCGGGTGGTACTATTGGCATAGTTGATATCTGCTTCAGCAAGGAAATAAATTACCTTGCAGAGCTTCCGGAATTCATGAGGGAACATTACCAGGATAAATGGTATTTTGTTCATTCACTGGAATGGTGGGAAAAATTATGGAAAAAAACCGGCCATTTAAAGATCTTAAACTCTGAAATTGTACCTCAGAATGACATTATTAAAAATGAATATATCTCTGATTTTAAAAAAACTAAAAAATCCGATGCTATGGCTGAGGCACTGGAAATGGATTCAGAAAGCTTGATTAATATTTTCAGATTGACTGCACAAAGATCTGAAAAACCAATTGACATGGGTAATTATTCAAACGAAATTTAATAATTAAGCAGAAACGAGGATAAAATGGAATTTATAATAATCGCAGTTATAATTGCATCTTTGGTTTGGGGCAGTTATGCTTACTGGATCTACCGAACAGCAAAAAGATACGGAAAAAGCGGTAACGGTAAACATTAATTGTAAAAACAAATTTTTTAACTTTTTAAAGGATTTAAATTATGGCTGATAAATCAATTTACCAGGAAAGTATCCTGTTTAAGCGTTATAAACATAATCCGGTACTTACACCTTCTATGTGGCCTTACAGGATAAATACTGTATTTAATGCCGGCTCGGTTTTATTTGAAAATAAGGTCCTTTTAATGGTTAGAGTTGAGGATATGAAAGGCTTTTCGCATTTATGCAAAGCTGTAAGCGATGACGGGTATACCGGCTGGAAGATTGATAAACACCCTACTTTTACGCCTAAATCAGATGATTTTGCCGAAGAAAAATACGGTGTTGAAGATCCAAGAATTGTAAAACTGGAAGATGAGAACAGGTATGCAATGGTCTATACATCTTTTTCGGAAAGCGGCCCGCTTGTATCACTTGCTACCACAGAGGATTTTAAAGGCTTCCGGAGGTACGGTGTTATTATGCCGCCTGATGATAAGGATGCATCATTGTTTCCCCGTAAATTCAACGGAAGGTATATATTAATTCACAGGCCCTCGCCAACAAGCTACCTGCTTGGCGCGCATATCTGGATTTCGTATTCACCTGATCTAAAACATTGGGGAGACAGCTCAATTTTGCTTCCTGCAAGGCGGGGCAGCTGGTGGGATGCATATAAGGTCGGGCTTGGTCCGCAGCCAATAGAAACATCTGACGGATGGTTAATAATTTATCACGGGGTAAAAGCCACTGCTGCAGGTTCTTTGTACAGACTGGGCCTTGCCCTGCTTGATCTTGATGATCCCAGTAAAGTTATAAAAAGATGTGATGAATGGATCTTCGGGCCGAATGAATATTATGAAAGGGTTGGTGATGTTCCTGATGTTACTTTCCCCTGCGGTGTTGTGTTAAAGGGCAATGATCTTATTATGTATTACGGTGCTGCAGATACTACTTTGGCAATTGCTACAGCTTCATTAAAAGATGTACTGGAATTTTTAAGGAAACAAAAATAATTTTATGAATAAAATATTCGGAGTCTCATTCATATCTTCTTTTATCCCGAGGCAGTGCGGAATTGCAACATTTACCAATGATCTCTCTGCCTCGTTCAGGAATCTTAACAACGGGATCCTGATGAAAACAAATATAACTGCAATTAATGATATTCCTGAAGGATACAAATATCCGCCTGAAGTAAAGTTTGAGATCAAGGATAAAAGTATAAATGATTTTAAGGAGGCTGCATATTATCTGAATCTTTCTGATAAAGATATCATAAACCTTCAGCATGAGTTTGGTTTGTACGGCGGTGAAGCAGGCTCTCATATTCTGTACCTGCTTGAAAATCTGAAAAAACCTGTGATTACAACACTTCATACCGTGCTTGAACATCCTAATGAAGACCAGCTGAAAGTTATCAGTGAAATTTCCGGCTATTCTTCTTACATAGTAGTGCAGTCAAAAAAGGCATATTCAATGTTATCGGATATTTATTCGGTACCCGCGCATAAAATTTATTATATTCCGCACGGCGCTCATGATGTTCAGTTTCTTGATACTACATATTATAAAGATAAATTCCGCTTAACCGAAAAAAAAGTGCTGCTTACATTTGGCTTATTAAGCCCCGGCAAAGGCATTGAAGATGTTATAAATTCACTTGCTGAGGTGGTTAAAACCAATCCGGATGTTGTGTATATTATCCTTGGGGCAACACATCCTCATGTTAAAAAACAATTCGGTGAATCATACCGTAACAGCCTTGAAAATCTCGTAAAAAAACTTGGACTGGAAAATAATGTAATTTTCATTAACAGGTTTGTTGATACCGAAGAACTGCTGGAATTTCTGCTTATGAGCGATATTTATATTTCACCATATCATAACATGGACCAGATAGTTTCCGGAACCTTAACGTATGCACTTGCTTCGGGTAAAGCTGTAATTTCCACCCCTTACTGGTATGCTGTAGAATTATTGAAAGATGAAAGGGGCATATTATACCAGCCGCAAAATGTTGATTCTCTTTCTGAGGCAATTAAAGGTCTGCTAAATGATGAAAGCAAAAGAAACAGGTTCC
>JAANMV010000719.1_pt1 | contig 40132 bp, 39 predicted proteins | sample 7279661 | NCBI WGS metagenome assembly JAANMV01 (sample SAMN14094540, study PRJNA606508) | bioreactor metagenome | isolation source: A lab-scale SPAN reactor treating ammonium-rich wastewater day 121 | place: Ireland: Galway | collected 2017-05-16
CCGACATGCCGCCGCTCGACCAGCCCATTCCGACCGACGCCAATCACCTGCACTTCGGCAAGGCACAGACGGAGGCCGAGATCCAGCTGCCTCCGGGCCAGCATACGCTGCAGCTGCTGCTGGGCGACGCCCACCACGTGCCCCACGACCCGCCGGTCGCTTCGGAGAAGATCACCATCACGGTGGAGTGACCGCGTACGCCCTCACCGCGGCGCCTGCGGGCGTCGCGGTGAGCGGCTGCCCCGTCAGCCGCGTGCGACGCCGCCGACTCCTGCCCCGCCTGTGATGGTCATGACCCCGGCCTCGGCCAGCCGCCGGGCCGCGCGCCCGATTGCTGCCGGGTCATCGGACAGCAGCAGGCCGAAGTCGCCGCCGCCCGCGCCGGAAGTCTTGTAGAGGCAGCCGGCATCCGCGGCGAGCGCCGCCAGCTGCCGGTGCGCGGGCGTGGCGATGCCGATACCGGCATCGGCATCCAGTTCTTCCAGCGCCTGACGATAATCGGCCAGGGCCGCAAGCACCGGCACCGCGGTCCCGTGACGCCAGGCAGCGAGCGTGGCATCCGCTGCCGCCCGCAGGCGCTCGAGCAACGCCCCGCCGGCAGGGCTGGCGCCCTCCCGGTAGGTCATGAAGCGCCTGACCAGGGGTTGCGTCGGCGCGCCTCGGCCCGACCAGGCCGCGAGCCAGTGCAGCCCCGACGGCCATCCCAGCACTTCGACCCGGGCATCCGGCAGCAGCGCGAGCACACCACCGTACACCGCGGCCGCCACGTCGATGCCGCTGCCGCCGCCAGACTGAAGGCGGCGGTGCGCGGCATGGGCAAGCTGGAACAGGGCCTCTGACCCCGGCAGCTGACGGCCGGCCGCGGCGGCCAGGACGGCGGTCAGCGCCACGGTGAGGGCAGAGCTGGAGCCGAGGCCGAGCTTGTCGCCGCCGGCGCTATGGAAGCTGCGGGTGTCCAGTTCGACGGCCAGCGGCTGTCGCAGCCCGCTCCCGGCCTCGGCGAGCGTGGCCGCCACGGCATCCAGCAGCGCACCCTGGCCGGCATCGGGCACATCACGCCAGCGCGGCCGGCCATCGGCGTCCCAGTCGAACTCCCAGCTCCCTGCGCCAGGCAGGACGAGGCGGCAGGGTCCGGCAGCGGCGGTCGCCCGGGCACGCGCCCGGACATCGACGGCGACGGCAATGGCAGGCGCACCCGCCAGCACCGCGTACTCGCCGCAGATGACGAGCTTGCCGGGGGCATCGGCTTCAGGCATCGAGGCAGTACGCTCCCGGCCCGAGGCCGCTGTCGACGACCCGGATGACGCCCGGCACCGCGGCCAGCGCCTCGCGCACGGCCGGCACCGCGGCCGGCTCGCATACCGCCTTGACCTGCGGCCCGGCATCGATGGTGAAGAACACCGGGGTCCCCGCGCGCCGCAACGCCTGCACCGCCTGCAGGCAGCCCAGCGTGGCCGGCATCCAGTAGAGCAGCGGCGGGCGCGTCGTCATCATCACGGCGTGCATCTTCAGGCAGCTGTGCTCGGCGAGCGTCGCCAGCGCCGTGAAGTCCCGGCCCTGCACATGGCGCACGCCGGCGTCGAGATCCGCGGCATGGCTGTGCAGCCACTCACCGTAGTAGGGCGAGGTCTCCCTGCTGGCTGCCATGCCGTCACGCGAGCTCACTTCCTTGTGCGCCGCCGACGTGATGGCGATGACCACGCGCAGCGGCCAGGCTTCAGCCGCCAGCAACGGCCCGACCGCCACTTCGCCATCGGCCCGGTTGCGCAGCAGCGCGAAGCCGCCGAACAGCGAGCGCGGCGCCGAGCCGGAGCCGAGGCGCGCCACGCGGGCCAGCTCGTCGAGCGGGAGGTCGAGGCCCAGTGCCGCTGCAGCCGCCGTGACCAGCGCGGCGAAACCCGAGGCCGAGGAAGCCAGGCCCGCTCCCGTCGGAAAATCGTTGTCGCTGTCGACCACCGCACCGTGGCGCACGCCCGCCCGCCGGCGCAGCAGGTCGAGGCAGGCACTGACGCGCCGGCTGGTGCCGGCATCCTCGCGGCCGTCGAGCCGCACGCTGTCGCCGCTGCGGCCGGGCTCGAACCGCACCCGGGTACGCGAGCGCATGGCATCCAGCGTCACGGACAGCGACCCCGTGGCCGGCAGGTTCGCGGCATCGTCACGCTTGCCCCAGTACTTCACCAGGGCAATGTTCGGATGCGCGATGGCCGTGGCGGTGAGCGGCGCAGGCATGGTGGCGGGATTATCGTCTATCCTTGTGGGCCTTTGGGCGATGGCGGCAACCCCGCGCAGGTCTCGTGACATTCGCCGATCGCATACCGGCCTACCTCGAGCGGACGGAGCAGGCGCTGGAACGCGCGCTGCCCGACAGCTCGCGATCACCGCGCAAGCTGCACGAGGCCATGCGCTACTCGGTGCTCGGTGGCGGCAAGCGGCTGCGGCCGCTGCTGGTCTACGCCACCGGCGAAGCGTTCGCGGTGCAGCCCGACCGGCTCGACGCCCCGGCCGTGGCCATCGAGCTGATGCACGCCTTCTCGCTGATCCACGATGACCTGCCGGCGATGGATGACGACGACCTGCGCCGCGGCCGGCCGTCCACCCATCGCGCCTTCGACGAGGCCACCGCCATCCTCGCCGCCGACGCCCTGCAGCCGCTGGCCTTCGAGGTGCTGGCGACCGCTCCACCGCTGGCGACCGAACCGGAGATGCAGCTGCGGTTGGTGGCACTGCTCAGCGAGTCCTGCGGTCCCAACGGGATTGCCGGTGGCCAGGCCATGGACCTGGAGGCCGAGCGCCGTCGCCTGGACCCGGCCGAGCTCGAGCACATGTTCCGCCTCAAGACCGGACGGCTGTTGCGCGCCAGCGTACTGCTGGCGGCGCACTGCTCGCCGCAGGTCTCCACGACGCAGCTGCACCAGCTGGAAATTTTCGCCGACGCCCTGGGCATCGCCTACCAGATCCGCGACGACATCCTGGACTGCACGCTGCCCGGCGCGGATCCGAGCTCGGATGCGGTGAAGGCCAAGGCGACCTACCCCGGCCTGTTCGGCCTCGAGCAGGCGCAGGCCAGGACCGACCAGCTCCTCGATGTCGCCATCGCGGCCATCGCCGACCTGGGCGAGCGTGCCGAGGGCCTGCGCTGGATGGCCCGCTACACCATGCTGCGCAGCGAGTAGGCACGGCCGGCACGAGACCCCGGTCACAGGCGGCAGCGCCCCGCGGGCCAGCGCAGGGCTAGAATGGGTGGCGATGTACACCAGCTTCTTCGGCCTGCACGAAAAGCCGTTCTCGATCACCCCGGATCCGCGCTACCTCTTCATGAGCGAGCGCCACGCCGAGGCGCTCGCGCACCTGCTCTACGGGGTCAGGGAAGCAGGCGGCTTCATCCAGCTGACCGGCGAGGTCGGCACCGGCAAGACCACGCTGGTGCGCAGCCTGCTGCAGCAGCTGCCCGACACCGCCGACGTGGCGCTGGTGCTCAACCCGCAGCTGACGCGCATCGAGTTCCTCTGCGCCATCTGCGAGGAACTCGGGGTGCCGCTGCCGGAAGCCCGTGGCAGCATCAAGGCGCTCACCGATGCGCTCAACCGCTTCCTGCTCGAGAACCACAGCCGCGGCCGCCGCACCATCCTGATCGTCGACGAGGCGCAGAACCTCAAGCCCGACGTGCTCGAACAGGTGCGCCTGCTGACCAACCTGGAGACCACCAAGCAGAAGCTGCTGCAGATCATCCTCATCGGCCAGCCGGAGCTGCGGGTGCTGCTGGCGCGCAACGACATGCGGCAGCTGGCGCAGCGCATCACCGGGCGCTATCACCTCGAGCCGCTGTCACGACCCGAGGCCGAGGCCTACATCGACCACCGGGTGAAGGTCGCGGGCGGCGTCGGGCGCATCTTCGCCCGCGGCGCGCGTGGCGAAATCTACCGGCTCGGCCGCGGCATCCCGCGCATGATCAACGTGATCGCCGACCGTGCCCTGCTGGGCGCGTTCACCGCCGAGTCCAGCCAGGTGACGCCAGCCATCGTCCGGCGCGCGGCGGCGGAGGTCTACGACCGGCCAGGGGTGGCGCTGCCGCCGTGGATCCGCTGGCTCGGCCTCGGGATCCTGCCGGCGGCAGGCCTCGTGGCCTTGCTGGTCGCCGCGTGGTGGCTGCCCGGACGGGATGGCGGCCAGGCACCGGCGGATGCCCCGGCCCTGGCGACGACGGCGACACCGACCGCGGCGGGTACCATCGAGCGCAGCCCGGGACTCGATTCGCTGGGCGAGGCGCTCGATGCCCTGCCGGCGACCGCCGATGCGGATGCCGCCTACACGCGGCTGTTCACGCTCTGGAACGCCAGCTACCAGCCGGGACCGGACGGCGCCTGCCAGCAGGCCGAGGCCAGCGGGCTGCGCTGCCTGCTCCAGCACGGCACGCTCGATGACGTGGCGGCACTCGATACGCCGGTGATACTCAGCCTGCGCAGCCACAAGGGCATCGAGCACCAGGCCGTGCTCACCGCGCTCGACGACCGGATGGGGGACCTGAGCATCGCCGGCCATGATTACCAGGTCGCCGCCGGCGAGATCGCCAACTTCTGGCAGGGCGAGTACCTGCTGCTGTGGAAGCCCCAGACCCGGGACGTGAAGGCCTTCGTGCCCGGCATGCGCGATCCGGACATCCTCTGGCTGCGCGCCAGCCTCGCCACGATCCAGGGCAAGCCCGTCGAGCCGATGCAGTCGGACCTCTACGACGCCAATCTCGAGGCACGCGTCAGGCAATACCAGCGCGAACGCCACCTCGCCGCGGACGGGCTGGTGAGCCACCAGACCCAGATCGCCATCATCGCCGAGCTGGGCGCCGCCGGCACGCCGCGCCTGGCGCGGGTCGACTGAGGACACGACGGCATGTCATTCATCCTCGACGCATTGCGCAAGAGCGAAACCGAGAGGCAGCGCCAGTCCGGCCCCGGCCTCATCGATGCCGGGCATCGCCCGCCTGCCTCCCGCCGGGCGCTGTGGCTGCCGGTGCTGGTGCTGGTGCTGGCTGCCAACCTCGCGGTGATGGCCTTCCTCTGGCTGCGGCAACCGGCGCAGCCTTCCCCGCAGGCCGTGCAGACGCAGCCCGTCGCACTGCCCGACGCCGCGCGTTCCGCCGGCAGCCCGGCCGCCGCCGATGCCGCGCCGGCACCGACGGTGGTGCCTGGAGCCGCCGTCGCCGCCGCCGACAACGAGGCGGCTTACGCCACCACGGCCGACATGCCTGCGCTGGAGACGACCGCCGGGGCCACCACGGAAGTGCTGCAGCCGCCGCCGAATGCCGCCGCCGACGGCCAGCAGGCGGCAGCGGGCGCAGTGATCCAGGAGGGCCTGCCGACCGCTGGCGAACTCATCGCCAGCGGAGCCATCAGCACCCCCGCCCTGCACCTCGACATCCACGTGTTCACGGCGGATCCCGCCGGCCGGTTCGTCTTCATCAACATGCGCAAGTACACCGAGGGCGCACTGCTCACCGAGGGCCCGAGGCTGGAAGAGATCACCCGCGAGGGCGCCGTGCTCAGCCAGAATGGCCGGCGCTTCATCCTCAACCGCGACTGAGACCGATGCGTGGCCGGGACCCCGGCCCGAAGGCCCGGCACCATGCCTGGACGCCTGAGGCGGATCGACGGACTGCAGCTGCGCCTGGCGCTGCGCGTCGGCATCACGCGCGTCGAGGCGGCCACCGGGCTGCTCAACCGCATCAACGTCTATCCCGTTGCCGACGGCGACACCGGCACCAACCTGGCCATGACCCTGTCGGCCGTGGACGAGGTGCTGGCCGGATGCACCAGCCGCGTCGCCGGCGAAGTGCTGGCGCTGGCCGCCGATGCCGCCCTGGACGGCGCGCGCGGCAACTCCGGCGCGATCCTGGCGGCGTTCCTGCAGGGGCTCGCCGACGCCACGGCCGGGGCGCGGCGCATCGACGCCGTGCAACTGGCCGCGGCTTTCGCCAACGCCGACCACCTTGCCCGTGCCGCCCTCGAAGCGCCCGAGGAAGGCACCATCCTCTCGGCCATCTCGGCCACGGCGCGGGCGCTGGCCGATGCCGCGGGCGATCGGCATGCGGACCTGCGGGTCATCCTGCCGGCCGTCCTGGCGGCGACGCGCGAGGCCGTGGCCCACGGCCCGGACCTGCTGCCCGTCCTGCGCCGGGCCGGGGTCGAAGATGCGGGCGCGCGGGGCTACCTCCTGTTGCTGGAAGGCGCCGTCGATGCAGCGCTGCGCCGACCGGTGGCGGCCGCGCCGATCGATGCCGGCAGGACGCAAGCCGTCCCCGCGCCATGGCCCGTGGAGGAGACCCCGGGCGCTTACCGCTATTGCACCGAGTGCGTGATCAGCGGCACGGGCATCGACCGGCAGCGCCTGCGGGAAGCCCTGGCCGCGCTGGGAGACAGCCTCGTCGTCGCCGGCAGCCGCGACAAGCTGCGGATCCACATCCACAGCGACACGCCGGCAGTGGTGTTCGCACTGGCAGCCCGTCACGGCCTCGTCACCCGGCAGAAGGCCGACGACATGGGCCGGCAGGCCCAGGTCCTGGGCAAACAGCGCCAGCAGGTGGTGGTAGTGACCGACACCGGCGCCGACCTGCCCGAGGATGTTCTGGACGAGCTGGGCATCCACACCGTGCCACTGCGCCTGCACTTCGGCGAGCGCAGCTTCCTCGACAAGCTGGGCATGACGCCGGCGGAGTTCCTGCGCGAGGTCGCCACCAGCAGCGTGCACCCGAAGACCTCGCAACCCGCGCCCGGGGATCTGCGCCGCAGCTATGACTTCCTCGCCAGCCACTACGGGCACGTCCTTTCGCTCACCCTGCTCGGGAGGGTCAGCGGGACGCTGCAGGCCTCGCGCACGGCCGCGCAGCGCAGCAGCGATGCGGCACGCATCACGGTGATCGACAGCCGCAACCTCTCCGTGGGCCAGGGGCTGATCGTCATGTACGCCGCCGAATGCGCCCGCGCGCAGCTTCCCCTGCCGGTGATCCTCGCCGCGGTGGAGCGCGCCGCTGCCACCACGCGCCTCTGGGCCACGGTCGCCGACCTCGACTACGCCATCCGCGGCGGACGCCTGCCGCGCCTGGCGGCCTGGCTGGCTACGGTACTGCCCGTGCTGCCGGTGCTGCGCATCGGCGGCGGCCGCATCGGCATCGCCGGCCTCCTGCGCCGCGGCGGCGACCCGGTTCCGGCACTGCTGCGCCAGGTGTTGCGCCACGCGCATCACTCCCGGCGCTACTGCTTCGCCATCGCCCACGCCGGCTGCCCGGAGCAGGCCGCCCGGCTGCGCGCGGCGCTGGCGGCCGCCTGGCCCGGGGCCGATGCCATCCACCTGGTCGAACTCGGGCCCGCCGCCAGCGTCCATGCCGGTCCGGGCGCGCTGGGTGTCGCCGCGCTGGAGTACCAGCCACCCGAGTCCCTGCGCCCGCCGGTGTGACCCGGCCCGAAGCCGCCTGGCCGCGTGCGCTTCCGCTAGCTGCGGATGCCCGTACCGCGGCGGATCAGCAGCAGGCAGACCGCGAACAGCCCGGCGCCGAATCCCAGGATGATGGCGTAGGCCAGGCCGATGTCGATGTCGGAGACACCCAGCATGCCGTAGCGGAAGGCGTTGACCATGTAGAGGATCGGGTTCAGCCGCGAGAGGTGCTGGGCGAACTCCGGCAGCAGCGAGATCGAGTAGAACACGCCGCCCAGGTAGCTCAGCGGCGCCAGGACGAACGACGGGATGACGGAGACATCGTCGAAATTCTTCGCGAGGATGGCATTGATGAGACCGCCCAGCGCGAAGACGAAGGCCGTCAGCACCACCACCGAGAGCGTCACCAGCACATGCGCCACCTGCAGGCGGGTGAACAGCAGCGCCACCACGGTGACCGCGGCCGCCACCGCCATGCCGCGCACCATGCCGCCGAGCGCGTGCCCGAGGACGATGGCCCAGTCGGCCATCGGCGCCACCAGCATTTCCTCCAGGTGACGCTGCATCTTCGCCGAGAAGAACGACGACACGACGTTGCCGTAGGACGTGGTGATGACCTGCATCATGATGAGGCCGGGGGCGATGTACTGCGCGTAGTCGAAGCCGTCCATCTGGCCGATGCGGCGACCGATCAGGTTGCCGAAGATGAGGAAGTACAGGGCCGTGGTCATCGCCGGCGGCAGGATGGTCTGCAGCCAGATGCGGAACACGCGCGTGCATTCCTTGCGGACCAGGGTCTGCAACGCCACCAGTTGCGTGCCCGCGCTCATCGGCACCGCTCCATCATCCTGGCCGCACCGAACGCGCCGTGAGCCGCACGAACAGCTCCTCCAGGCGGTTCGACTTGTTGCGCATGCTGATCACGTGCAGCCCCGCGGCGGACAGCGCCGCGAACACCTCGTTGAGGCTCCGGTCCTTGGTCACCTGCACCTCGATCTCGTGGTCGCCGGTCCGCACCACCGCATGGCCCGGCAGCACCGGCGCCGCGGCCAGCGACTCGCGCAGGTTGAGCACGAAGGTCTCGGCACCCAGCTTGCGCAGCACGCTGGCCATGTCGTTGCGCTCGACGATCTGCCCGTGGTCGATGATGGCGACGTTGCGGCACAGGTTCTCGGCCTCCTCCAGGTAATGCGTGGTGAGGATGATGGTGGTGCCGGCCTGGTTGATGTCGCGGAGAAACTCCCACATGGAGCGGCGGATCTCGATGTCCACGCCGGCCGTCGGTTCGTCGAGGATCAGCAGCCGCGGCCGGTGCATCAGCGCCCGCGCGATCATCAGCCGGCGCTTCATGCCTCCGGACAGGTTGCGCCCGGTCTCGCGGCGCCTGTCCCAGAGCTGCAGCTGCCGCAGGCATTCCTCCGCGCGCGTCCTGGCCTCGCGCAGTCCCATGCCGTAGAAGCCGGCCTGGGTGGTCACGATGTTCATGACCGAATCCCAGTAGTTGATGTTGATCTCCTGCGGCACCACGCCGATGGCCGCCTTGGCGAGCGCGAGCTCGCTGTCGAGGTCATGGCCGAAGACGCGCACCTCGCCTGAGGTCTTGTTGACCAGCGAGGTGATGATGCCGATCAGGGTGGTCTTGCCCGCACCGTTCGGGCCGAGCAGGGCGAAGAAATCTCCCTCCGGCACCTCCAGGTCCACGCCGCGCAGCGCCTGCACGCCGTTCGGATAGGTCTTGACGAGATTGCGGACAGCAAGCGCGAGCATGGCGCGCCATTGTGCACAGGCACCGCCTACATGCCACTCCGGCGCGAGCGGCTACCGCATGGCGGCGGTGCGGGCCTGCGGCGCGATGCCGGCCAGCCGGCGGGGCGAACCGCTCTCCGCCACGGCGAGCTGAATGGCGGTCAGGCGGACCAGATCCATGCGCTGCGGCTGGCCGTCCCGGGCGGCGCGCACGAGGTCGGGCCAGAACCGCGTGTGCCGGCAGAAGCGCGCCTCGATGTGCAGCATCGCGCGGCTCGCGTAGCCGGGAATGTCGCGAAAACACAGGCCAGCGGCCGGCCCTTCCAGCGGTGGGCCGGCGCAGAGGGCGGCTCGCAGCGGGTCGCGACGCGCCATCTGCCAGACATAGGTGAGCAGACCGGCGGCAAATACCCGGGCGTCCCCGCCGCAGCCCGGCTCATCGCCGGGTGGCGGCTCGGCCACGCGTGCCAGGCCGCGGGCTGGCGTGCTCCTGAAACCCGCCAGCAGGCAGGGCGTCGCAGCCATGGCCTCGAGCTGGGCCGCGCCCAGGCGGCCCAGCGGCTCCAGAACGGCCGCATCGAGACCGAACAGCGGGGCGCCCGGCGGACGGTGGCGGCAATGGCCAAGGAGGGTGAGGAACTCAAGGTTCAGATCACGCATTTCGGCGTAGAAATGCTTATCCGGTGCTTCCCGCTCCATTTGCGCCCTCCTCGCGGCCATGCTGCATGGAGGTAGTATATTTACCGTATATGGGATTTTTTTCCCATATATGGCAAAAAACGCCAGGTTCAGGCCGCCAGGACCCTTTCCGGCGATAGCGGAGGAATTCACGATGCGCATCACCGACCATCGTTACTCGGCCGAGCTCGACAAGTTCGATCTCGCCGTGCGGATGATCCAGCACGAGGCCAGGACGGGCACCATCCGCGCCTGCACCGGCTTCAGCGAGGACCGCATCCGCAAGATATACGGCGCCTACTTCAAGGGCAGCGGCGCGGGCGGCGTGCGCCGCCGCCGCGGCAAGTCCCCGAAGCGCATCCACCAGTTCGTCAACTCCACGCCGCGGCAGCTGGAAGCCACGGTGCTGGCCGGCCTGTTCCTGCTCTGCGAAGCGGGAGAGATCGACAGCGGCGGCAAGGTCAGCCGCGCCCGCGGCGCGGACCGGGTCGGCCTCGGCCAGCGCCTCTGCCAGGCTTTCGAAGCCTACCGCGGCCTGCACCCGGACCCGCGGCTGTCGTTCGAGTGGGCCTGGAATCTGTACCATTCACTGGTGGACAGCCATGAGCTCTACCTTGCGCCCTGTGATGCCTGCGGGGGTCGCTACGTCCAGGATGCGTATGCGCTCGACTACCATCGCTGCCCTTTCTGCGAAATGAAGGACCACCGCGCCCTGCCCAGCGCCTGAGCCCCCGCCCGGAGCACGATGGCCGAGATCGAAACCCTCTTCGCTGGCGCCGACATCGACCGGGCCACCGGCATGCGCCACGATGCCGCGGCGCTCGCCACTGCCTGGCAGGACCCGGCGGCGCGCTTCCTGCCGGTCTGGGAGGCCCAGTGCCTGATCCGTGACGGAGCGGCCGGGCGGCTCACCGCGACGGAACTCGGCGCCCGCCTGCCGCCCCCGGAACAGGCGGTTTTCCTCGGGCTCGAGGCCGGCGCCCCGCGCTTCGCCGTGCAGCTCGCTTCACGGGAGATGCCGGCGGACCTCGGCCATTTCGGCGGCCTGCGTGACCTGATCAGCATGGTGCCGGCGCGCGATGCGGCCTTGCTCGCCTATGCGCGGGCCATGGTGAACTGGCATCGCCAGCACCGCTACTGCGGAGCCTGTGGCGCAGCCGTCCGCCTCGACGAAGGTGGCTTCGTGCTCCGCTGCACGGTGGAGGCCTGCGGCCACCGCAGCTTCCCGCGGCTGGACCCGGCCATCATCGTGCTGGTGCACCATGACCGGCATTGCCTGCTGGGTCGCCAGGCCTCCTGGCCGGAGCAGCGCTTCTCCACCATCGCGGGCTTCGTCGAGCCCGGCGAGGCGCTGGAGGATGCCGTGCGGCGCGAGGTCGCGGAGGAGACCAACATCCACCTCGCCCACTGCCGCTACCTGGGCTCGCAGCCCTGGCCTTTCCCCGCTTCGCTGATGATCGGCTTCCATGCCGCCGCCGCCACCGCGGACATCGCCCTCAACGACGGCGAGCTTGCCGAGGCCCGCTGGTTCAGCCGCACCGACCTGGCGGGCGGCGAGGTCGTGCTGCCGCCCCGCGCCTCGATCGCCTGGCGGCTGATCGAGGCCTGGTTCGATGCCGTGCCCGGCCCGGGCCTCGCCAGCCTGCACCGTGACGGCGCCTTTCTGCGCCCCGCCGCTGTCGCGCCCGAGCAGCGCTGAACCATGTGCCTGGTCGCCGTTGCCTGGAGGGCCCACCCGCGCTATCCGCTGGTCATCATCGGCAACCGCGACGAGTTCCACGGGCGGCCGGCGGCCGCGGCGGCATGGTGGGACGATGCAGCCCATGTATTCGGCGGGCGCGACCTGCTCGCCGGCGGCAGCTGGCTCGCGGTGAGCCGCAGCGGCCGCTTCGCCGTGATCACCAACAACCCGAGGCGGCCGCCCGGCCCCGCGCCGGGCCCCAGCCGCGGACAGCTGGTCCGGGATTTCGTCGCCGGTGACCGGCCCAGTGGCCGCTACCTCGACGGCGTACAGGTCCACGAACAGCATTACCCCGGCTTCTGCCTGCTGGCGGGCAACCGGGTGCAGGTGCGCGGCTTCGTCACCCCCGCGGGCAGTCACCCGCGCCGCTGGACGCTGCCCGTCGGGGTGACCGTGGTCAGCAACTCGCCGCTGGAGCAGCCCTGGCCGAAGGTGCGCTACCTGGAGAACGCGCTCGCAGCAGCACTGCAGGCCGATGACCTGGATCGCGAGGCGCTGTTCGCGCTGCTCGGGCGGCGCACGCCCGTGCCGGATGCCGGGGAAGACGACGGCCACCCCGCCAGCCGCCTGCCGTTTCTCACCGGTGAGCGCTACGGGACGCGCGCCAGCACGGTCGTGCTGATCGATGCCGATGGTCATTGCGACTTCGGCGAAAGGCGATTCGGGACTGCAGGAGAACCGGGGGGCGAGGTCCGGGAGCGCTTCGCCACAGGCTGACGGCGGAACACCTCCCGGCGGCTGGCTTGCATGCGCGCGACGGAAACCGCGACACTGCGCGGCGCCGGCGCCGGCCGGCCTCGCCATTTCCTGCGGAGCGGCTCCTGCGTGGACAATCCCTACATGACGGCGGTCGGGCAGGTGCCCGGCATATTCACGCCGGACGAATGCCTGTGGCTCAGCGGCGCACCGCTGGAGCAGGCAGCGGCCGGGGTCTATGACGCCCGCGGCCCCGAGGCCCGCGTCGACCGGCAGCTGCGTCGCACCCTCGAACGCCAGTTGCCGCGCAACCGCGAGTTCGCCTGGGTCTACGCCCGCCTCGACAAGGTGGCGCGCGAGGCCAACGACCGGGCGTACCACTTCCGGCTGGACGATCGCATCACCGCCCACGTGCTGGAATACGAGCCGGACGGGTTCTTCGACTGGCACATGGACCTCGGCACGGGTCCGACGGCCTCGCGCAAGCTCAGCCTCGTGACGTTCCTGACGCCTCCGGAGGCATACCTCGGCGGCGAGTTGCTGTTCATGGACGGCGGCTCACCCCTGAGGCCGGCCCAGGGAACCACCGCCGTCTTTCCCGCCTACCTGCTGCACAAGGTCAACCCCGTCACCCAGGGAACCCGCTGCACCCTGGTGGCCTGGCTGCACGGCCCCTGCTTCACCTGAGCGATGCAGCGCCCGGGGACGGGGCGACCCCGTGACCCTCAGTGCCGGTCGCCGTGCCCGCGGCCGCCCCGCCGGTCGTCGTCCCGGTGGTGGCGGGGGCGATCGCCGTGGTGGTGCCCGTCATCGCCGTGCCAGCCGTGGTCCCAGCCTGAATGGCGGTAGTCGACCTGGCGTGACCGCCAGTAACCCGGCGGCGGGCCCCAGGCCACATACCGCGGCGCGTAGACCGGCGCGGCGTAATACACCGGCACCACGGGCGCGACCGCATGGACGTGGTAGGGCGCCCATTGCGGCCCCGTTGCGAAGCTGGTGTAGAAACCCGGCGTGGCGATCTGGACGCTGATGGCCGGCGGTGGGCCGGCAAAGGCCGCGCTGGCGAGGCCGGACAGGGCGGCGCCGCCGAGCAGGGCGGCAGCGATGCGGATGGACGGTTGCCGTGGCGTAGTCAAGCGAACTCCCCTTTCCCTTGGTTACGGATCTGCCCCCGCCGCAGCGAGGCGCCGGGTGGGGACACTGGCTCGGACCAGCGCTCCCGGCGGCGGTTCCCGGCTGCTCGACCTGTCGCAGGAAGCACTGCCCGGCACGCCGCCGCGTGCAATAACGCAGGCGACGCCGCGGCGTTGACAGCCCCGCCGGGCGGCACCCTCCACGCTGCCTATTGACATTCCCGGTTTCCTGCATATTATGCGCATCCATTTTTCGTTATGCGCATGAGTTGCCATGCCCCAGGCCACCGATTCCATGCAGAAGCGGCAGAAGGCAATCCTGGCGATCCTGCGTGGCCGGCGGGTGGCCCGGCAGTCGGAACTGGTGCGCCTGCTGAAGGAGCGCGGCATCCGCGTGACGCAATCGAGCGTGAGCCGCGACCTGCAGCAGCTCGGCATCACCAAGCTCGACACCGGGTACCAGCAGCTCGAGCAGCCGCATCCGGAGGCCGACCGTGATGCGGCCATGGTGGCCGAGCTGCTGCGCGAGGTGCGCACCGCCGGCGGCCACCTCACGGTGGTGAAGACCGTGGAGGGCGCGGCGCAGCGCGTGGCGCTGTACCTGGACCGCAGCGGCTGGACCGAGATCGTCGGCACGGTGTCCGGCGACGACACGATTTTCGTCGCCACCCGCGGGGGTGGCGAACAGCGCCGGCTGCTGGTGCGGCTGCGCTCGCTGGTCCCCCGCGAGGGGGCTTGAGGCCCCCGGATTTGCCTTATTGATCGAGGACTTGCTTCCATGACCACCCAGGCCAATACATCCCCCATCATCCTCGGCTTCTCCGGCGGGCTGGACACCTCGTTCTGTGTCCCGTGGATGAAGGAGCACTACGGGCGGCCGGTGGTCACGGTGACCATCGACACCGGCGGCATCGACGCGGCGGCGGCCCGCGACCTCGAGGCCCGCGCCAGGGCGCTGGGCTCGCAGGAGCACGTGCTGGTGGAAGCCCGCCAGGTGTTCTTCGACCGGGTGCTCAAGTACCTGATCTTCGGCAATGTCCGGCGCGGACACCTCTACCCGCTCTGCGTCGGCGCCGAGCGGGGCATCCAGGCGACGCTGCTCGCCGAGCTCGCCAGGGCCCGCGGCAGCTCCACCGTCGCGCACGGGTGCACCGCCGCCGGCAACGACCAGGTGCGCTTCGAGGTGGCGCTGCGCACCATCAGCCCGGGACTCGAAGTCCTCGCCCCGGTGCGCGACCAGGCCTTCATCCGCAGCGAGCAGCAGCAGTACCTCGAGAAGCACGGCTTCCCGGTGCCCGCGCGCGGCTCCTCCTATTCCATCAACCGCGGCCTCTGGGGCGTGACCATCGGCGGCCGCGAGACCCTGGACTCGAAGGAGTCCATCCCGGAGAGCGCCTGGGTGCTCTCGCCGAACGCCTTCGAGAAGAACCTGCCGGCCACCCGGCACACCGTGGAGTTCACCCAGGGCGTACCGAGCGCACTCGACGGCAAGGCCATGGGCGCGGTGGAGCTGATCGAGGCGCTGGAGGCGCTGGCCGGGCCCTACGGCATCGGCCGGGGCATCCATGTCGGCGACACCGTGCTCGGCACCAAGGGTCGCGTGGCCTTCGAGGCCCCGGCGGCGGAGGTGCTGCTGGTGGCGCACCGCGAACTGGAGAAGCTGGTGCTCTCCGGCCTGCAGCAGCGCATCAAGGACCAGGTGGCCGCGCAGTACGGCGACTTCGTGCACGAGGGCAAGCAGCTCGACCCCGTGTGCCGCGACATCGAGGCGCTGCTCAGCTCATCGCAGCAGCGGGTCAGCGGCGAGGTTCGCCTGGTGTTGCGGCCCGGCAACCTGTTCGTCGAGGGCGTGGTGGCCCCGCACTCGCTGATGGCTGCCACCAAGGGGGTGTATGGCGAGAAGGCCGGCGAATGGACGCCAGCCGATGCGCTCGGCTACTCGCGCATCCTGTCGTTGCCCGGCATCCTGCAGACGCGGGCAGCGGGTGGCCGCAAGTGAAGACCGTCGTCGCCGACAAGATCGGTTCGGTGGCCCAGCACGCGCACCTGTCGCGCGAGCTGCGCCTCGGCACGGACATCCCCTGCGAGGAGGGGGTGCTGGTCGCCGCCGAGATCCTCAACAACAAGGGCACCTACAACACCCTGGAGCTGACCAGCGGCCGGCAGGCGCAGGTCAAGCGCGGCGACGTCATCGTCGGCGCGCTGGGCCATCGCAAGGCGCTGTTCGGCTACTCCGGCCACCTGCCGGAGAAGGTGGCCGTGGGCGATGTGCTCAACGTGCTCAACATGGGTGGGGTCATCGGCGTCTGCGATGCCATCAATGCGAGCTTCGGCCCGCCCTTCGACGCGCGCATCCTCGGCGCAGTGCTCGATTTCCCCTACCTGGGCGAGCGCATCGGCGTGCCGGCGCGCGCCGGTGCCGAGCCGCTCGACTACGATGCCCCGCTGGACACCCAGGGTGTACCCGTGGTGGCACTGGCCGGCACCTGCATGAATGCCGGCAAGACAGCGGCTGCCTGTGCCATCGTCAGCCGCCTGCGCCACCTCGGCCATACGGTCGATGCCTTCAAGTCCACCGGCGTGGCCCTGCGCCGCGACATCCTCGCCATGGAGGATGCAGGGGCGAGGAAGACCATGATCTTCTCGGACTTCGGCGTGGTCTGCACCACGGCCAGGAACGGCCCTGCGGTCACGCGCACCATGCTCACGCGGCTCGCCGCCGGGCGGCCGGACGTCATTGTCTTCGAGCTGGGCGACGGCATCCTCGGCGCCTACGGCGTGGAAGCCATCCTGCGCCAGCCCGACATCCGTGCCGCACTGACCTGCGTGGTGCTCTCTGCCAACGATCCGGTGGCCGCCTGGGGTGGCGTGGAACTGTTGCGGCGGGAGTTCGGCATCGACCCCAAGGTCGTCACCGGTCCGGCCACCGACAACCAGGTGGGCCGCGACATCATCGCCGAGCGCAGCGGGGTGCCCGCCGTCAACGCCGTGACCGATGCCGCCGAACTCGGCAACGTCGTCGCCCGCAGCCTCGGCTTCGAGGTGCCCGCATGAGCAAGTCGCAAGCCGATGCAGTACCCACGCTGATCCTCGGTGGCAGCGGCTACGTCGCCGGCGAACTGCTGCGCCTGGTGCTCGGCCATCCGCGGCTCGAGCTGGCCGGCATCATGTCGGACAGCCAGGCAGGCAGCGCGGTGGTGGCCGCGTTCCCGCACCTGCGCGCGGCCGTCGGCGGCCTGCTGTTCAGCAGCCGCGAAGAGCTGCTGGACCGCCTGGGGACCGGGCGGCTGCTGCTCCTCTCCGGAGCGCCCCACGGCGTGAGCGCCGGGCTGCTGGCCGGGTTCATCGAACGTGCCCGCGAGCGGGGCACGCAGCTGACGGTGGTCGACTGCTCGGCAGATTTCCGCTTTGCCACCGCCGCGGCCTACGAGGCGGTCTACCGGCACCCGCACGGCGCCCCGCAGCTGCTGGGCGAATTCGCCTGCGCGCTGCCCGAGCACCTGGCCGCCACCGACCGGCCGCACATCGGCCATCCCGGCTGCTTCGCCACCGCGCTGCTGATGGCCGCCGTGCCGCTGCTGAAGCTCGACATCGCCGAGAACGACCTGTTCGCCGTCGGCATCACCGGCAGCACCGGTGCCGGGCGCACGCCGATCGCCACCACCCACCACCCCGAAAGGCATGCGAACCTGTTCGCCTACCAGCCGCTGGTCCACCGGCACGCACCGGAGGTCATGGGCCTCTGCGAGCAGGTCACCGGCCGGCAGCCACGGCTGCATTTCGTGCCGCAGTCCGGGCCATTCGCCCGTGGCATCCACATGACGGTACAGGCCCGGCTCAAGGGCAGCCCCGGCGCCGATGCGTTGCGCACACAGCTGCGGGATTTCTACGCGGGGGCGCCATTCGTCACCGTGGTCGATGGCATGCCGCGGCTCAAGGACATCGTCGGCAGCAACCACTGCCAGATCGGCGTGACCGTGGATGCCGGCAGCGTCGCCGTCATGGTGGTCGAGGACAACCTCGTCAAGGGTGCTGCCGGTGGTGCCATCCAGTGGGCCAATCGCCAGCTCGGCTTCGCCGAGACCGCCGGCCTCGTCGCGCCGGGGATGGCCTGGGCATGAGCACCACCAGCCACCTGCTCGACGTCTACCCGTACCTGCCCTTCCGGCCCGAGTCGGCGCAGGGCGTGTACCTCATGGCGGGCGAACGTCGCATCATCGACTTCTACGGTGGCCATGCCGTGGCCGGCCTCGGCTACGGCCATCCCGATATCGTGCGCACCATCGAGACCCAGGCGCGCCGGCTGTTCTTCCAGAGCAATGCCGTGGCGCTGGAGGTACGGGAGGAAGCCGCACGCCGGCTGGTGGACTTCGCACCAGCCGGGCTCGAGCTGGTGTTCTTCGTCAACAGCGGTGCGGAAGCCAACGAGAATGCCCTGCGCCTGGCCTGCCGCGTCACCGGGCGCGGCCGCATCCTCGCCATCGAGCACGGCTTCCACGGACGCACCGCGGCCGCGGCTGCCGTCACCTGGTCGGCGGTGGGCAAGTGGTACGGCTTCCCGCGCACGCCGTTCGACGTCGGCTTCATCCCCCGCAACGACGCCGCGGCGGTGGCGGCGATGGTGGACGACAGCGTCGCCGCGGTGATCGTCGAGCCGGTGCAGGGCCAGGCCGGCGCCTTCGACCTGGACGCCGGCTTCCTGCGCAGCATCGCCGACGCCTGCCGGCGCCACGGTGCGCTGCTCATCGCCGACGAGATCCAGACCGGCATGGGTCGCTGCGGTGCGCCCTTCGCCATCGAACTCGCCGGCGTCCAGCCCGACATGCTCACGGTCGCCAAGGCCCTGGGCGCTGGCTTCCCCTGCAGCGCGCTCATGATGACGCGCGCCGTGGCAGCCAATCTGCGGCACGGTGACCTCGGCACCACCTTCGGCGGTGGCCCGCTGGCCAGTGCCCTGATGTCGACGGTGATCGAGGTCATCCGGCGCGACCGGCTCATCGACAATGTGCAGGCGCTGTCGCGCGAGATCATCGACGCCATGCCGCTCGGCCCCGTGGAGGCCGTGCAGGGCAAGGGCTTCCTGCTGGGACTGCGCTGCCGGCGGCCCGCGAAGCAGCTGCTGGAGGAACTGCTCCGGCGCGACATCCTGGTTGGCACCAGTGCCGATCCGCTGGTGATGCGACTGCTGCCACCGCTGACGCTCGAGCGCACGCACGTGCACGCTCTTCTCAACGCCCTGGCCGATATCGGCCCGGGCTGACTGCATCAACCACCAAGGGGCCGAAGATGCCATTGAAGGAATTCAACGATCTCGCCGACTTCCAGATCCAGGAAGTCGAGGCACTGCTGAAACTGGCGACACGCCTGCAGCAGCATCCGGAACCCCGGGCGCTGGCCGGCAAGGTGCTGGGGCTGCTGTTCCTGTCGCCGTCGCTGCGCACGCTGTCGTCCTTCCAGGCGGCGATGGTCCGCCTCGGGGGCGGCGCCTTCGTCATCTCGCCGGAGATGTCGATCCATGGCCTGGAGACCCGCTCGGGGATCGTCATGGATGGCGCGGCGGCCGAGCACATGCGCGAAGCGATCCCGGTCATTTCCTCCTACAGCGATGCCGTGGGCATCCGTGCCTTTGCCGGCAGGACCCGGCTCGAGGATGACCTCGCGGACAAGGAGTACGCCGCCATGCGGGCGCTGGTCAGCAAGCCGCTGATCAACATGGAGTCCGCCATCCAGCATCCCTGCCAGAGCCTGGCGGACTGGAAGACGCTCGACGAGCTGGAGGTGCCGCGCAAGGGCGGCAAGTTCGTCCTCTCCTGGGCCTGGCATCCCAAGGCACTGCCCCTGGCCGTGCCATCGGCGACGCTGCACATGGCTGCCATGCGTGGCATGGACGTCACCGTGGTCCGGCCCGAAGGTTTCGAGCTGCCACCGGCCGTCATGGACAAGGCCCGCAAGGCCGCCGCCCTGTCGGGTGGTTCGGTGCGCGAGACCGGCGACCGCAAGGAAGCCCTGGAAGGCGCGCATGTCATCTATGCCAAGGAGTGGTCCTCGACCCGCCACTACGGCGACCGGGTGGCCGACGCCAGGCTGCGCGAGGAACTGCAGGACTGGCGTGTCGACGACCCCTGGTTCGCCACCGCAAGGCCGGATTGCCGCTTCATGCACTGCCTGCCGGTACGCCGCGGCGTGGCGGTGACCGACCGGGTCCTCGACGGCCCGCGCAGCGTGGTGATCCACGAGGCGCAGAACCGCATGTGGGGCCAGATGGCCGTGCTGTACCAGATGATGGGACCGGGAGCCTGACCATGCCGCAGAATCCGCAGAACCGCGATATCGTCGTAGCAGCGCTGCGCCACGCCGCGCCGTACGTGCGCCTTTACCGGCGCAAGACCTTCGTCATCAAGGCAGGCGGCGAGGTGTTCGCCGATGCGAAGAGCACCCGCGCGCTCATCGAGCAGCTGGCCATCCTCCACCAGGTCGGCATCCGCACCGTGCTGGTGCATGGTGGCGGGCCGCAGAACACCCAGCTCGCCGAATCGCTGGGCATCGAGACCCGCATGGTCGAGGGCCGCCGCGTCACCGACGAGCGCACGCTCGGGGTGGCCACCATGGTGCTCAATGGCCAGATCAACACGCAGATCGTCGCCGCCTGCCGGCAGCTCGACCTGCCGGCCATCGGCGTCAGCGGCGTGGATGCCGGCCTGATCCGCGCGCACAAGCGTCCCCCCGCCCGGGTGGCCGGGCAGGCTGCGCCGGTGGATTACGGCTTCGTGGGTGACATCGAAAGCGTCGACCCGACCGTACTGCGCACCCAGCTCGAGAACGGCCTGCTGCCGGTGGTCAGTCCGCTTTCCGCGGATGACGACGGCACGCTGCTCAACATCAATGCGGATACCGTGGCGGCGGCCCTGGCCTCCTCCCTCGGTGCCGCCAAGCTGGTGCTGGCCACCGGAGCACCGGGCATCCTCGAAGACCGGGCCAACCCCTCCTCGCTGGTCTCCTACCTGGACCTGGCCGGCCTCGAGCGCCTGGAAAAGGCCGGCTCGCTGGCCGACGGCATGCTGCCCAAGGCGCGGGCCATCGCCGCCGCGATCCGCGGCGGCGTCTCGCGCGTACACGTGATCTCCTACAAGGTGCCGGACAGCCTGCTGCTGGAGGTCTTCACCAACGAGGGGACCGGCACGCTGGTGGTGGAGAACATCAACACGCTGTCCAAGGAAGAAAAGAACGCGTAGCGGCACCGCCGGGTCGCGCGCACAGGAGTGCACCATGAGCAGGCTTTGGGACAAGGGCGAGGCGCTGGACGCCCGAGTGCTCCGCTACACGGCAGGCGAGGACCACAGCCTGGACGAGCGGCTGGTGCCGTACGACGTGCGCGGTTCCATCGCCCACGCCACCATGCTGCACCGGCAGAAGCTGCTGCAGGACGCCGACTACGACGCCATCTGCGCCGGCCTCCAGGCGCTGGCGGCAGAGCATGCCGCCGGTGACTGGCACATCGGCCTCGATGACGAGGATGTGCACACGGCCCTGGAACGCCGCCTCACCGCGAAGATCGGCGAGGCCGGCAAGCGCGTGCACCTCGGCCGTTCGCGCAACGACCAGCTGCTGACCGCCCTGCGGCTCTACCTGCTCGACGCCGCCGCCGGCCTCGAGCGCGGCGCACTGGAAGTGGCCGGGGCGCTGGCGGCCCTGGGCCAGCGCGAGGCGGAAACCGCGCTGCCCGGCTACACCCACATGCAGCAGGCGATGCCGAGTTCCGTACCCCTCTGGGCCGAGGGTTTCGCCGCCGAGATCCGCGACGACGCGGCGGGCATCGCCGGCACCCGCCGGCGCCTGGCGAAGAGCCCGCTCGGCAGTGCGGCAGGCTACGGCGTGCCTGGACTGCCCATAGACCGGGAGGCAACGCGCAAGCACCTCGGGTTCGACAGCGTGCAGGAACCGGTGACGGCGGTGCAGATCTCGCGCGGCAAGGGCGAGGCCATGCTGGTGTTCGAGCTCTGCCTGCTGATGCAGGACCTCGGCCGCCTCGCCGCCGACCTGCTGCTCTTCTACACGCAGGAGTTCGCCTTCGTGACACTGCCTTCCGGCATGACCACCGGCTCGTCGATCATGCCGCAGAAGCGCAATCCCGACGTGCTGGAGCTGGTGCGGGGCGCCACGGCCACCCTGCAGGGCTCGCTGCTGGAGGTGCTGGCGCTGCCGGCGAAGCTGCCTTCGGGCTACCAGCGCGATCTGCAGCGCATGAAGGGCCCGCTGTTTCGTGCCATCGACGTCACCGCCGAGAGTTGTGCCGTGATGAAGCCGCTGCTGGATGGCGTGGCCTTCCGTCCGGAGAACATCCACCTGGACGCCGGGATCTACGCGGCCGGCCGCGCCAATCGCCTGGTGCTGGAGGAAGGCCTGAGCTTCCGTGATGCGTACCAGCGCGTGGCGGCGGAGCTGAAGAAGTCCGGCGGAGCCTGACCCTGCCCGGTCCGGACCAGGGCCCGGGCCCTGGCCCGCGCACCGTATAATCCGCCGATGAACAAGGCATTCCTGGCATTGGCGACTCTCGGCCTCTGCGGCTGCCTCGCCGCCTGCGGGCTGAAGGGCGACCTCTACCTGCCGCCACCCCGGGAGCAGGCGTCACCCCCCGCGGCACCGGCCGTTCCGGCAGATCCGCAGGCTGCTCCCTCACAGCACCAGGACGAGGACCAGGCGCCACCCGTGCAGTAAGCCTGCACGGGGCGCGGACTCGGAGCGATGGACATCCTGTTGCGGGCCGCGCGTGCCGACGACGCCGCTTCGATCACGGCGCTGGTCAACTCGGCTTACCGTGGCGACTCGGGGCGGCAGGGCTGGACCACGGAATCCGATCTGCTGGATGGCACCCGCATCAGCCTCGACACGGTTCGTGAGCTGCTCTGCGCAAGCGACTGCACGGTGCTGGTCGTGCAAGCCGCGGGTCGCATGGTGGGCTGCGTGGAACTGCGCCCGGATGGCAACCGGCTTTATGTCGGCATGCTGACCGTGAGCCCGGAGGCGCAGGGTCAGGGCATCGGCTCACGCCTCATGGACGCCGCCGGGCACCACGCTCGCGCGCTCGGCCTGCGCAGCCTGGTCATGACGGTGATCTCCGTGCGCCATGAGCTCATCGCCTGGTATGCCCGCCTGGGTTTCCGGCCCACCGGTGAAACCCGTGCCTTCGGTTTTGCCGATGAGAGCTTCGGCATCCCGCGCATGCCGCTGGAGTTCGCCGTGCTGGAGAAGCCGCTGGACTGAACCGCACCGCGGCTGCACGCGATGGCCGGCCTGGAAAACAAAGGACCCGCCACCTGGTATCGGGTGGCGGGTCCTCGTGCATGCCTTGCCGCTAGGCTGCTTGCCGCTGGCGCCTGCGCCAGAGGCCGGCGCCGGCCATGAGCATCGGCAGGAACAGGCCGATGCTGCCGCCACCACTGCTGCTGCCCTGGGTTCCACCACCCGTGGTGCCGCCGCCGCTGCCACCGCCGCTGCTGCCAGGGGCCGACGGGATGACCAGCGGACCGCTCGGATCGACGATGACGCCGTTGACGATGCCGTCGAAATCACCGATGCCACCGTCGACCAGATCGACGGAAGCAACGTTGCCGTTCATCCTCACGCTGCCCGCAAGTTCGAACAGGCTGCCGTTGGCGGCATCATACTTGTACCACTTCACGGCACCGGCCGGCGCCTGCGGCAGATGAACCTGCAGCGTCACCCGCGCGGGATTCATGGCATCCACGCGCAGCCCGGCGATGCGGAAGGCGAACAGGCCGTAGGGCATGCTGGTGCCGGTCGGAATCGCCGGCAGCTCGCTGGGGCTGACGGCGCGCAGGCACTCGGTGGTGCCCGCATTGGCCTGGATACCCACGAGGTTGTTGCTTTGGGCGTCGAGCAGGTCGCAGATGCCCTCGGAAGAATCCGTGACGCCGTTGCCGTTGACGTCGCCATCCGCCTGCGAGGGATGCGTCATGGCGGTCTGGGTCGTGACGGTCACCACCGGTGACCAGGCGGACTGCGCCCCGCGGATGTCGGTCTGGCGGGTACGGATCCAGTAGGTGTGCAGCGGCTCGAGCACGCCGGGTGCCAGCCGCAGGGCCGTGGCAGTCGGTCCGGCCACGGAGCGCTTCAGCACGAGATTGCTGAAGCCGTTGTCCTTGGCGATCTGCCACTCCGAGCTCAGCAGCGCATCGCCGTCGGGATCGGAGTAGGCCGTGCTGATGTCGAGGACGGTATCGCCCAGCTGCACCACGCTGTTGTTCGCCAGCGCGATCTGCGGCACCGCCGGTGCCTGGTTGCCGCTGCCACCGGAGGAACCGCCACCCGATCCGCCGCCGGTGCCGCCGCCGGCACCGGGCACGGTGATGGTGGCAGTGAGGTCGGCCTGCTGGCCTCCCGCGGTCTTCACCAGCGCACGCACCGAGTGGCTGCCGGCGCCGAGGGTCGCGAAGTCGAAGGTCTCGCCGCCGAGTTCGAACGGCGCGAAATATTCCGTGTGCTTGAAGACGCCATCGATGTAGTAGTCGACGGTGGTGACGCTGGTCTCCGGCATGACGTAGACGCGCGCCACACCCGCCAGCGACTGGCCGCCCAGCACCTGGCCGCTGGCGCTGCCGGCGACATCGAGCAGCATCTGGTAGGTCGTGGTCGACCCGCCACCGCTGCCACCGCCGCTGGAGCCACCACCGGAACCGCCGCCGGTACCGCCACCGGAGGTGACGGTCACGGTCACCGACTTCGTCGCCGAGCCGCAGGCCAGCGTGAAGGTCGTGGTGGCGGTCAGCGGCCCGACGGCCTGCTGGCCACTGGTAGCCTTCGATCCTGTCCAGCCGCCGGAGGCAGTGCAGGAGCTGGCGTTGCTGGATGACCAGGTGAGCGTCGGCGAACTGCCCGAGACCACGGAGCTGGCCGAGGCGGACAGGCTCACCGTCGGCGTCGGCGTCACCGGTGGCGTGCTGCCGCCAGGAGCCGCGATGGCCTGGCGCGAGACGATGACCTCGTCGTACCAGGTCGAGGCGTTCTGCGTGACTTCGCTGCCGTCCTTGCCGGTGTAGAAGGGTGTCAGCCAGATCTTGCCGTACTTGGCATCCGGGTGGCCATCGTGGCCCGACCAGCCGCTGACATAGCCGCGATCATCCGCGTTGTCGGGGTTCTGGCCCGTTGCCGAGTCCCAGTACTGGCCACGCGGGATCACGATGCCTTCGTGGCGGTGTGCCAGCTCGAACGCCCCGCCCTGGCGGGCGACGTAGAGCTCGTAGGTGCTGTTGACGAAACCGGGCTGGGACACCTTGCTGACGCTGCTCACGGCCCGTCCAACAGGCCCGAGCGTCATGTGGACCATGAAGGTCATCCACTCGTTCGGGTAGTAGAACAGGCAGCCGGAGGTGTCGGCACCGCGCGGGAAATAGATGCAGTTCTTCTGGCCCGAGGAATTCACCCGCATGTTCTGCTTGGTGTACTTGTCGCCGGGCACGAACTCGTCGAAGTTCATGTAGCGGCCGCATTCCATGTAGCCGCCGGGGAAGCCGGCTCCACCGAGGTTGCCGACGACGATCTCTGCCTCGCTGCAGGAGTAGCCCTTGAGGATCGAGCCGTTGGCCAGTGTGCGATCACCCTGCGCGAGGATGATCTGCTTCCAGGCGCCGTTGCCCGAGGTCTCGCGGTAGTCGTGGTCGATCATGTAGCTGTCGAAGCGCTGCCGCCACTGGACCCAGAACTCCTCGTTGGCGCCGAACTGCACGGAGTTGTCGTCGCTGAAGTTGATGGCAATGTTTCCGGCATCGCCCTCGCCGGTCTGCGAGCGGATGTCGAAGCGCAGCGAGCCGGCACCCGAGGCCTTGACGGCCGAATCCCAGGCATTCTCGCGGCATCCCGGGGCATAGCTCGGATTGCAGCCGCTGGTGTCGGCGTTGTACTTCAGCCACTCCGCCTGCGAATCGAAGCCGACGGCGCGCACGACGCCGGCCCCGTTGGCACGGGCAGCGAAGTTGGTATCGGCGGATGTGGAGCTGCCGCCCGTCGAACCACCACCGGTGGAGCCACCACCCGTGGAACCACCGCCCGTCGAACCGCCGCCGGTGGAGCCACCACCCGCAGCCTGTACCGTCACCGCGGCCGAGTTCGCCGCCGAGCCGTTGCTGCCGGTGCAGTTGAGCGTGTACGTCGCCGTCGCCGTCGGGCTGACGGCGAGCGTGCCGCTGGTTGCGCGGCTGCCGCTCCAGGCGCCCGAGGCCGTGCAGGAGCTGACGTTGCTGGCACTCCAGGTCAGCGTGGCGGAGCTGCCGCTGGTGATGGTCGCCGGGCTGGCGCTGATGCTGACCGTGGGGGTCGCCGGGGCGGTGCCGCCGCCACTGCTCAGCTTGTAGGCGTAGACATTCTCGTAGACGCTGTTGACGACGATGAAGGCGTTGTAGGCCGGCATGTATTCGAAGCGGCCGAAGGTGCCTTCCACGTAGGGTGTACCGGGATTCACGCTGTTGGTCGCCGAGTGCTGGGTCCAGGCCAGCGTGTCGAGGTTCAGCGTGTAGACGCTGCTGCCGCTGCACCAGCCGACGAACCGGTCGCTGACCGGATCGTAGACGAAGCCCGGCGCATCACAGTCGACGATGGTCTTCGGGCCACTGGTGGCCAGCGCCGTGCGCGCCCCGGGCGAGCCGTCCGCAGCCACGGAATACGAATAGGCCTTGCCGCGGCCGACATCGACGAAGCGGCGGCGCTTGGTATCGAGGGCGCCGGTCATGCCCAGGGCGTCATGGCCGTCACCGGTCAGGTTCCAGGCCTTGGTGGCGGGATTGAATGTGCCGGAGTTGTGGGCGCCGATGACGATGACCTTGCCGGAGGCCGGGTCATAGTCGGTGGTCATGTTGTAGTACCAGAAGTTGTAGACGCTCTCCGGCATCGGGCCGGCGTCGCTCCAGGTACCGGAGGCAAAGTTGAACAGCCAGGTGCTGCGGATCGCCGAACCCGACCCCCACTGCGCGCCGCCCGGGGCGAAGAAGGTGTCCTGGTTGGGCAGGTACTCGAGCTGGTCGTAGCTGTGGACCGAGACCGGGTCGGAGGAGGGGTTGGTCAGTCGCGCCCACTGGCCGGTGCCGACCGAGAAGGCGTAGATCTCGTTGCCTGCGTAGGCAGCATGGCCACCACCCCACACGATGAGGCGGTTGCGCTTGGTGTCGAAGGTGCCGCCGCTGTAGCTGAGGACGGCGGACTGCTCGCCTTCCGGCATCGGATTCGGCTTGAGGTCGCGCAGATGGGAGTTGGGAAACTCGTACCACTGGCCAGGCTGCAGCGTATCCAGCGGGCCCGCAAGGGCCGTGGCGCTGGAGAGGAGGCCGGCGAGCAGCGGCAGCGCCGCCGAGAGGTTCCAGGACTTCCGCTTCTGCATTTGCTACTCCAACTTTCCCTGTCGCGACGACAATCAAAGGGCCGGCAGCATCCCTTGCCGGGCCTCCGGTCTCATTCGAGGGGGGTAGCACGCAGAATCCAGGCCACACGAAAGTGGCAGCCCTGGTTATCTGGCGGCCCCGCTGTCATGGAGCATCAGCTCTACAGACCGGAAGCTTTGCGTCCCCGCCTTTCGACGGGTTTGCCCTGATTCAGATAGCGGCGGCAGTTTGCCTGAGCTGCCTTGCCGGAAATGTGACGCACCTCACCCAGCGGCGTTTTGGTTTCGATGAAAACTGCCGACAACGCCGGGCCTGGCGTATGACCTCCGCGCCAAAAACCCCCAACAACATCACGGCGCAGCCACTAACCCGTAAGCGGCCGCGCCAAGATTCCGGCGCAGCCTACCATAATGTCCTCCCGGGACCAGCCTCACGAGAGGCCGCACAGCCGCTCCCGGCCTGCGCCTCCTGCCTGCTGCCATGCCCGGGCGGCAGTTATCGTCAAATGCTCGCGCCATTTCTGGGCCGGCTACGGGCCCCGGACCACGGCCGGACGCGGGCGCGTGGCGCATCTTGCGCAGGCTTCCGGCAGCGGCCTGCCCGGCGCAGGCCGGGCAGGCAACCCTATAATCCATGCATGCCCCCGGCCCCGCGTCTCGTCCTGGTGGACGGCTCTTCTTATCTATATCGCGCCTTCCACGCGCTGCCGCCGCTCAGTTCGAGCCGGGGCGAGCCGACAGGCGCGGTACTGGGCGTGCTCAACATGCTGCATCGCCTGCTGCGCGATGAAGCCCCGCAGCTTGTCGCCGTAGTGCTCGATGCGCCGGGCCGTACATTCCGCGATGAGCTGTTCGCCGACTACAAGGCGCACCGGCCACCCATGCCCGATGAGCTGCGTGCCCAGGTGGCGCCCCTGATCGAGGCGGTGCAGGCCAGCGGCCTGCCGCTGCTGCGCATCGAGGGCGTGGAAGCCGACGACGTCATCGGCACGCTGGCGCGGCGCGCGGCGGCCCAGGGCATCGACACGCTGATCTCCTCCGGCGACAAGGACATGGCGCAGCTGGTGGGCCCGCGCATCACCGTGGTCGACACCATGGCGGGGAAAACCTATGACCGCGATGGCGTCATCGCCCGGTTCGACGTCACCCCGGAGCAGATCATCGACTACCTCGCGCTGGTCGGGGACAGCTCGGACAATATCCCGGGCGTGCCGAAGGTCGGCCCCAAGACCGCCGCGCGGTGGCTGAAGGAGTACGGCTCCCTCGACAACATCCGGGCACATGCCGGCCAGATAGCAGGCAAGGTGGGCGAAAGCCTGCGCGACCACCTGGCCACCCTGGAGCTGTCGAAGCAGCTGGCCACCATCGACTGCGCGCTGGACCTCGGCCTGGAGCCGCAGGATCTCACGCCCCGCGAGGCGGATACCACTGCCCTCCACGCCCTGTATGAACGCCTGGAACTGCGCAGCCTGCTGAAGCAGCTCGACGCGCAGCCGCCGCCGGCGCAGGCCAACCCTGCGGGACCTCCCGCCCGCACGGTGACGAACCACTACGAAACCGTGCTGACGCGGGAGCAGCTTGCCGTCTGGCTGGAGCGCATCGAAACCGCCGAGCTCACCGCCCTCGACACCGAAACCACCAGCCTCGATTACATGCAGGCGGAACTCGTCGGCCTGTCGCTCTGCACCACGGCCGGCACGGCGGCCTATGTACCGGTGGCGCATCGCTGCCCCGGCGCACCGGAGCAGCTGTCACGCCAGGAGGTCCTGGACCAGCTCCGGGGCTGGCTGGAATCGCCCAGGCACGCCAAGGTTGGCCATCACCTGAAGTACGATGCCCATGTCCTCGCCAACCACGGCATCCGGCTGGGCGGCATGGCCTTCGACACCATGCTCGAGTCCTACGTCCTCAACAGCACGGCCATCCGCCACGACATGGACTCTGCCGCCCGGCACTACCTGGGCCGCGACACCATCCGCTACGAGGACGTCGCCGGAAAAGGCGCCGGCCAGATCGGTTTCGAAGACGTCGCTGTCGACACCGCCACGGCCTATGCCGCGGAGGACGCCGACGTCACCCTGCAACTCCACCAGGTTCTCTGGCCGCAGCTGCAGGCCGAATCGGCGCTGGCCGCCGTGTACCGCGACATCGAGCAGCCGCTGGTCCCGGTGCTCCAGCGCATGGAAGAAGCTGGCGTACTGGTGGATGCGAAGCAGCTGCGGGCCATGAGCCACGAGTTCGCCGTCGGCATGGCCGAGATCGAGAAGCAGGCCCACGCGGCTGCCGGCCGGCCGTTCAACCTCAGCTCGCCGAAGCAGCTGCTCGAGATCCTGTTCGAACAGCAGCAGCTCCCCGTGCTGCGCAAGACACCCACCGGCCAGCCCTCTACCGCCGAGGACGTCCTGGAGGAACTGGCGGCCGACTATCCCCTGCCCCGGCTGATCCTCGACTATCGCGGCCTGGCCAAGCTCAAGTCGACCTACACCGACAAGCTGCCGGCACAGGTCTCGCCGAGGACGGGGCGCATCCACACCTCCTACCACCAGGCCGTGGCGGCCACTGGCCGGCTCTCGTCCTCGGATCCGAACCTGCAGAACATCCCGATCCGGACCGAGGCCGGACGCCGCATCCGCCAGGCCTTCATCGCCCCGCCTGGCCATGTGCTGGTCGCGGCGGACTACTCGCAGATCGAACTGCGCATCATGGCGCACCTCTCGGGCGACGAGGGGCTGCTGGCCGCCTTCGCGGCGGACGCCGACATCCATCGTGCCACCGCCGCCGAAGTCTTCGGGGTGGCCAGTGATGCCGTGACCAGCGACCAGCGCCGCTCCGCCAAGGCTATCAACTTCGGGCTCATCTACGGCATGTCCGCCTTCGGCCTCGCCCGGCAGCTTGGCATCGGCCGGGACCAGGCACAGGATTACGTGGACCGCTATTTCGAGCGTTACCCCGGAGTGAAGGCCTACATGGACCGCACCCGCCAGGAAGCGCGCGATCGAGGCTACGTCGAGACGGTCTTCGGCCGCCGGCTGTATCTCCAGGACATCCATGCACGGCAGGCGGCGCGCCGGCAGTACGCCGAGCGCAGCGCCATCAATGCGCCCATGCAGGGCAGTGCGGCCGACATCATCAAGAAGGCCATGCTGGCCGTGGACGCGTGGCTGGCCGGCGAGCGCATCGCCGCCCGCCTGACCATGCAGGTCCACGACGAACTGGTACTCGAGGTCCACGAACAGGCGCGGCCTCAGGTCATGGACGGTTTGCCACGGCTCATGTCAGCTGCGGCGCAGCTGCGGGTACCGCTCAAGGTGGACGTCGGCACGGGTGCCAACTGGGACCAGGCGCACTGAACCATCAGCCAGGGTGGCGGAGGAACTTTGTGCCCGCACCCGCCTCTAACCACCGGGCGTCGAAAGAACGCCCCCGCCTCTTCCTCCCTGGGCGGGCTTTGTCGGCCGGTCCCCCCAAACCGGCCGGAATATTTGCCCCGGTCGCTCCCCCTGTACTCCGCGACCGGGGCAATTTTTTTCTTCCGGGCCTCCTCAGGCTATCCAAGCAGCATCTCGCGCAACCGTGCCCGCGCGGCATCGACGCCGTCGCCGGTGGCGGCCGAGAACAGCTGCATCGTGACCCCGGGTCCGGCCGCCGCCGTGGCCGAACGTAATGTCGCGGTCGCCTCGGCCCTGCCCAGCTTGTCCGCCTTGGTCAGCAGCACGTGCACGGGGCGCCCGAGCGAGGCACACCACTCGAGCATCTGCAGGTCCAGCGGACCCAGCCCGCGGCGGCTGTCAACAGCCAGGAACAGCCCCCGCAGGGACGCCCGCGAACGGAAGTAGGTCTCCAGCAGCTGTCGCCAGTGGGCCTGCGTGGCCTCGGTCACCTTCGCGAAGCCATAGCCGGGGAGGTCGACGGCACGGGCGCCTGGCTCGAGATGGAAGAAATTCACCAGCTGCGTGCGCCCCGGCGTGCGGCTGGTGCGAGCCAGCTGGCGCCGGTTGGTGATGGCATTGATGGCACTGGACTTTCCCGAGTTGGACCGGCCGGCGAAGGCCACCTCCGCGCCCTCGTCGGGCAGGAACTGGTCGGGCCGGTGCGCGCTGCTGAGGAACCGGGCTTCCGGATAGCCGGCCATGGATACTCGCGGATGGCTGAGGGTGGATTCGCTGCGAAACGCTCGGTGCCGGAGCCCGCCCGCGGCGCCTGCGCGCAGGGGGCATTGGTGTAGAATGCGGCGCCGCGCCGAGTGTAGCACGGGCTTCGCGGCGCCCTGTTTTCCCACCACCATGGCAGACGACCGCATGACACCGATGGGCCGTATCGTTTCCACGCCAGCCGCCGTCGGCGCCTGGATCCTGCTGGCTGGCGTCCTGCTCGGCGTCGATCCGGCTGTTGCGGCGGGCTCCGCCGAAGCGGGGCAGTCGAAGGCCGTGGTCTGCGCGGCCTGCCACGGCGTCGATGGCAACAGCGTGAATCCGGAGTGGCCGAGTCTCGCCGGGCAGAATCCCGCCTACATCGCGCGCACGCTCCATGCCTTCAAGAGCGGCGAGCGCAGCAATGTGCTCATGACTGCCCAGGCCGCCGCGCTCAGCGACCAGGACATCGAGGACCTGGCCGCCTACTTCGCCTCCAGGGCGCCGCGCCCGGGGACGGCGAACCCGCAGGACGCCACGGCCGGCGAACGCCTCTACCGTGGCGGCAACAAGGACACCAGCGTCGCCGCCTGCCTGTCCTGCCACGGGCCCGACGGCTCCGGCAACGCCCCGGCCGGTTATCCGGCCATCGCCGGCCAGCACGCGCCCTATGTGGCCGCACAGCTGCGCGCCTATCGTGCTGGCCAGCGCAGCTCCGACCTGAACCAGATGATGCGCAACACCGCCGCGCAGCTCACCGACGCCGAGATCGACGCCGTCGCATCCTACGTGCAGGGACTGCGCTGAAGCCGGTATTGCCGCCCAGGAGAAGCCGAATCATGCCCAACGCTACCCGCCTGGTCCCGTCCCGTTTCCGCCACGCCGCACTGGCCCTCGTCGTCGGCCTGCTGGCCGCCTGCGGTTCACCATCGAGCAACGGCACATCGGCGCCGCCGGCACCGGCGCCAGCCGCCGATCAGCAGGCCCCTGCGGCCCCTGCTCCCGCGGCCGAGGAGGCCAGGCCTGCCGCGAGCTCCGCTCCGGCCAGCGTCCAGGAATCGGCTGCCACCGACACCGGCGGCGAACAGCTGAAGCTCGCGAGTGCCGCGCCCCCGGCGGGCGAGCCGAACTGGCGTTTCAAGGAAGGCACTGATTTCAAGGTGCTGACGACAGCCCAGGGCACCACGGGGGCGCCGGGAAAGATCGAAGTCACCGAGGCCTTCTGGTACGGCTGCCCGCACTGCTACCAGTTCGATCCGCTGCTGCAGGAGTGGGTGAAGAAGCTGCCGGCCGACGTCAGCTTCGTGCGGCTCCCGGTCATGTGGAATCCGACCCACCAGATCCACGCGCGGCTGTACTACACCGCACTGGCGCTGGGGAAGATCGACGAGATGCACTCGGCCATCTTTCGCGAGATGCACGTCGAAAAGCACATGCTGACCACCGAGGACGAGATCCAGGCCTTCTTCGCCAGGTTCGGCGTCAGCGCCGAGGAATTCCGCAACACCTTCCGTTCGTTCGCGGTCGAGAGCCAGCTGAAGCGCGCCAAGGAACTGACCGAGCGCTACCAGGTGCGCAGCGTGCCGCTGCTGATCGTCGACGGCAAGTACAGCACGGACGCGCCGGGCATCAAGAACCTCGAGGACATGCTGGCCGTGGCCAACGAGCTGATCGAACGCGAGCGACGCCGCTGAGCCGCGTCAGCGTACCTCGCAGTTGATCCAGCCCGAATCGCCGTCCGCATAGAATTCCTTCTTCCAGATCGGCACCCGGTCCTTCACCTCGTCGATGATGTAGCGGCAGGCCGCGAAGGCGTCGCCGCGGTGGTGGGCGCTGACGCCCACCCACACCGCCACATCCCCCAGCGCCAGCGGCCCCAGCCGATGCACGCAGCGTGCCTGCCGGATGGCGAATCGCCCGAGCGCTTCGCCCAGGACCCTCTCGCCCTCCTTCACCGCCAGCGCTTCATAGCCCTCGTATTCGAGGCGCTCGACCCGTCGCCCCTCGTTGTGGTTGCGCACGCGGCCCTCGAACGTCACCAGAGCACCGCAGCTGTCATCGCCGAGCAGGCGGCCGAGCGCGACCGGATCCAGCGCTTCGCGGCAGAAGGAAAAGCCGGCGCCCACGGGCCTAGCCACCGGCTACCGGCGGGATGAACACGATGGTGTCGCCGTCGGCAAGCGGGCTGTCCCAGTCGCGGAACTCGTCGTTGATCGCCAGCTTGAGGCTTGGCAGGCGCGGGAAGCCGTAGCGCGCATCGAGTTCGCTGAACAGCGCGCGGGCGGTGACGGCCTGGGTGTGGACGTCCTCGCCGCTGCGCCCGGTGTGCTCGCGCAGCACCGCAAAATACTCCACACGCAAGCGCAACATGGTCCCGGGTCCCGTCACAGCGGCATCCTGCCGTGGCGCGAGAAGGTACACCCCGGCCCGCGCGAGCGGCAAGGCGGGGCGCACATCAGCCGCCGCCCCAACGCTCGAGGTCGGCCAGCGTATCGATGTCGGATGCGGCAGACGGCATGGGCACGGTGGTGAGCCCCGGCGTCGCGGCCAGCAGGCCGCCGGCGCCGCGATCACCCTGCAGCTGTGCCAGCGCCGGCCAGCTGCGCCGCGGGAAGATGGCCGGCACGCCCGGTGAGCCGCCGTAGTGCGCGGCCGCCGGCTGCTCGGGCGCCGAACGCCAGGCTGCCACGAGGCGGGCGAGGTCCGCGACGCCTATCCCCGGCTGGTCACACAGCAGCACGAGGCAGGCGGCGGCACCGGCGGGCAACGCGTCGAGGCCGCAGCGCAAGGAGCTGGCCAGCCCCTCAGCCCAGGCATCGTTGCGCACCACGCGAACCGGCCGCTGCACCACCGCGCGTTCGACCGATGCCGCGTGGGCGCCCGTCACCACCACGACACCGGCGTCGCAGCAGGCGAGTGCCAGCGAGGCCGCACGCTCCACCAGCGCCAGCCCCGCCACCACCGCCAGTTGTTTCGGGCCACCGAAGCGGCTGGCAGCGCCCGCCGCCAGCACCAGCCCGGCAAGCCCTGGCCCGTCATCAGCCACGGGCGACTGCTTCCGCATGCGCACGCACGAAACCGTGGTTGCGATCAATCCGTATTCGCCGCAGTCCCGTACGCGGTTCAGCGTATGCCGCAGGCATGCCGGGCGGCGTAGAACTCGAGCGGAACGGGTGGGCTCCGGACGGGATGCGAGGGGAGTTCACGGCATGACCAAGGCGCGAAGGATCCTGGTCGTCGTCGATCCGGCGGCGGCCGAGCACCCGGCCGTGGCGCGCGGCGCCAGCGTGGCACGACGCCTTGGCCTGGAGCTGCGGTTGCTGGTCTGCGTGCACGGCGGCCTGCCTTCGCGCATGCCGCGGGGCGCCGACGCACAGGAAGTGCGCCGCGCACTGCTGCGCCAGCACCTGCGGCTCCTGCAACAGCTCGCGCAGGACTCTGCCGGGGTCGAAGTGACGATGAACGCGGTATGGGACCGGCCACTGCATGAGGCAATTATCCGCGAAACGCTGCGCAGCGAGCCGCAACTGGTCATGAAGGATTCACGCTACCACCCGACGATCTCCCGGGCGCTGGTCACCAACACGGACTGGCATCTGATCCGCGACTGCCCGGCGCCGCTGTGGCTGGTACGCGGACCAGCCTGGGAGGAGGCGCCACGGGTGGTGGCCTTCGTCGATCCGACCCACGAGCACGACAAGCCGGCGGACCTCGACCATCGCATCCTTGCCGAAGCCACCGCGCTCGCAACCGGGCTGGGCGGCGAAGCCCACGCCGTGCACTGCCACGACGGTTCGGCCCTGTTCGCTGCCGCCGGCGGCCCGGGCGTCAGCGCGGAGATCGAGGCACTTGGCGCCGAACTGCAGGCCGAGCACGCCGGCCGCCTGCGCGAGCTGGCCACCGCCCGCGGCATCGACCCGGCACGCACCCAGCTGCGCAGTGGCCGGCCCGCCGAGGCCATCCCCGCCACCGTACGCCAGCTCGGTGCGCATCTCGCCGTGATGGGTGCCGTGGCCCGCTCGCGGCTGCAGGACATCGTCCTCGGCAGCACTGCCGAGCAGGTACTCGACCAGCTGCCCTGTGACGTGCTGGTGGTGAAACCCGGGCGCTTCGAGAGCCCCGTGACCTACCGGGCGCAGGCCGCGGATTTCATGGAATTGCACTAGACGACAGGCCACGGCAACACACATCCCGGGCTCGTCACCGGATCAAGGGCTCCCGCCGTCGGCGCGGGCCACGGTTTCCGGGGGCAGGTGCCATTGCTCCCCCGTCCATTCATTCAGTGATTGGCGCCTGTCCCCGGTTCTCCTCCCTCCTGCCACGCAACTCGCGTCCCCCGCTGGCCGCAGGCCGACGGGCGGGTGTATCTTCTGCCCGCCTCGCGCCTTGCCACCGGAGGGCCCGCAACGTGACCGAATCCCGCCCCACCCAGGGCGCCGCGCCCAGCCCCGCCAGCCCGGCCGAGGCCAGCGAGTTCGATGCATTGCTCGACGCCGCGGTGGACGCGATCGTGGTCATCGACGACGACGGCCGCATGCTGCGCTTCAACCAGGCCGCCGAGACCATGTTCGGCTTCACGGCCGCCGAGGCACTGGGCAAGCCGCTCGGCATGCTCATGGCGCCCATGGATGCCCGTGCCCACCAGGCTTTCGTGGAGCGCTACAAGCGCACGGGCCGGCACAACATCATCGGCCTCGGCCGTGAGGTCCTCGCCCGCCGCAGCGATGGCAGCATCTTCCCGGCCTCGCTGTCCGTGGGCGAAGCCCACTCGGCGAAGGGCCGCCGCTTCGTCGGGCTGATGCGCGACCTGACGGCACAGAAGGCGGCCGAGGAAGAGGCACTGCGGCATCGCGAGCAGATGCTCCACGCCAGCCGCCTCACCACCATGGGCGAGATGGCCGCCACCATCGCCCACGAGATCAACCAGCCGCTCTCCGCCATCGCCACCTACACCGCCGCCTGCCAGCGCCTCCTCGACCAGGGGCCGGAAGCGCGCGCCGACGTCATCGCCGCCCTGCGCGAGATCGGCGGCCAGGCGCATCGCGCCGGGCAGATCATCCAGCGCATGCGCAATTTCACCCGCAGCCGTGAATCGCTGCGGCGGGTGGTGGTGTTCGACGACCTGCTCGAGGAGATCCGGCCGCTGGCCGAGCTCGATGCGCGCGGCAACCGCGTGGACCTGCGCATCGTCGTCGCGCCGGACCTGCCGATGATCAACGTCGACGGCGTGCAGATCCAGCAGGTGGTGCTCAACCTCCTGCGCAACGGCGTGGACGCCATGGGCGACATTCCCGAAACCGAACGCGTGCTGACCCTGCAGGCCGCGCTGGCCCCGGATGGCGAGGTGCGGGTGGAGATCAGCGACCGCGGCCACGGCGTCACGGAACGCGCCCGCGACCGGCTGTTCACGCCATTTTTCACCACCAAGCCCACCGGCATGGGTATGGGCCTGGCAATCAGCCGTTCCATCATCACCGCCCATGGCGGTAAACTCGACTGCAGCAACAACCCGGAAGGTGGCGCGACGTTCTTCTTCACGCTGCCGGCAGCATTGGAAAAGTAGCCTCATCATGGAGCCAAAAGTATTCGTCATCGATGACGACCAGGCGGTGCGGGACTCGCTGGGCCTGCTGTTGCGTTCCATGGGCCAGAAGGCCCGCCTGTTCGACTCGGCCCAGGCCTTCCTCGACGACTACGACCCCGGCATGGCCGGCTGCATCGTCCTCGACATCCGCATGCCGGGCATGAGCGGCATGGAACTGCAGCAGAAGCTCAAGTCCATGCATTGCACGGTACCGGTCATCTTCGTCACCGGCCACGGTGATGTGCCCATGGCCGTCGAGGCCATGCACCACGGCGCCTTCGACTTCATCCAGAAGCCGTTCCGCGACCAGGAGCTGCTCGACCGCATCAACCAGGCCCTGACCTGGGACCACGAGCACCGCTCCGACGAGGACTACCGGCGCGGCGTGCTCGAGCGCTTCCAGAGTCTGACACCCCGCGAGCGCGAGGTGATGGACTGCGTGGTCCGCGGCCTGGCCAACAAGGTCATCGCCATGGACCTGAACCTCAGCCAGCGGACGGTGGAGATCCACCGGGCCCGCGTCATGGAGAAGATGAACGCCCGCTCCCTGGCAGACCTGGTGCGCATGTCGCTGCTGGTCTCCCGGGAGCCCTGAGCACGCGGTGGCAAGCCGCCCGGGGATCACCATGGAACGATCGCCGAAGGAAGCCGAGGAGATTCGCGCCCGCCTGCTGGCGCACAAGGCCGACCTGCAGACACGCGTGACCACGATCCACGAGCACGCGCGCGATCCCCTCGACCAGGACTCCGCCGAACAGGCGGCGCAGCTCGGCAACGTCGCGGTGGTCTCGGCGCTGGAGAGCGAAGCGGTGCAGCAAATCGCGGAAATCGAAGCGGCCATTCGCCGCCTGGATGCCGGAACCTACGGCGTCTGCGTCAGCTGCGGCGAACCGATAGGCGATGGCCGCCTCAAGGTCCGGCCCGCCGCCACCCAGTGCCGGGACTGCGCGGAACTCGACGGCCGGCGGGCCTAGTCCCGCGACAGCCGGGCGATCTGCCGGTCGTGCCAGCGGCCGAGCAGCAGCAGCGCCAGCAACGCGCCGAGCAGCGCGAATCCCATGTCTGACTGCGTGTCCCAGACATAGCCCTGGGTGCCGAGGAAGGCATCGGCCGCCTGGGCGCTGACGAGGGCGACGGCCCACTCGATCAGCTCGTAGAAAGCGCTGATCGCCAGGCAGACGCAGACCACGAGGAAGTTCCGCCAGGCCGGCAGCCGGACGATGTGCAGCCGGATCATCAGCTCACGCGCGAGGATCGCCGGGACGAAGCCCTGGGCGAAGTGCCCGAGTTTGTCGTAGTTGTTGCGTGCCTCGCCGAAGGCCTCGCGCAGCCAGTCCCCGAGCGGCACCTCGGCGTAGGTGTAGTGACCGCCGACCATGAGGATCAGGCAGTGCACCAGCACCAGCACGTAGGCCAGCGGCGTCAGCGGGAAGCTCCGCCGCGTCCAGGCCAGCACCAGGAACCCCGCCAGCGCGGGTGCCACCTCGAGCATCCAGGTAACACCGTCCTTCGGGCGGATGGCGGACCAGGCGAGCACGCCCCAGAACACCGCGAGCCAGGCCCATTGCATGGCCCCTGCGGGCAGCGGGCCGCGGGGTGGCAGCCGGTCGGTCATGGCCTCGTTATGCGCGCAGCTCCGCCGCGGGTCAAGCCGTCGCGGCCCGTCGCGGCCCGTCGCGGCCAGTCGTACGGATCCCAGACCGGCGGCTGCGTCGCGAGGTGCCGGCGCAGTTCGCGCAGGATCAGGCCCGGTGGCAGCGATGATGGCACACCGCCGGACAGATACAGGCGCGGTGCGATGTCGAGACTGTCTTCCCAGATCCAGCGGCCATGGCGCTCGCGGCGATTCAGCCAGCGGGCGAGCGCGCCGAGATCGACCCGCAGTGCCGGCCGGCGCGACGTGATCTGCAGCCAGGACTCGTAGCGATACTGCACCTCCAGGCACCGGCCCTGGATGCGCACCAGGCGCCCGGCACGGGTACGGTTGTGGATCGCGCAGGGATGCAGCACCGCCTGCTCGCGCCGCAGGTAACGCCACAGCGGCCGCGCTGGCAACCCTTCCGGGATGCGCACGATGGCGAGATCCGCTTCCGGCTCCTCCTCGATGCTGACGCGGCCGGAGGCGATCAACGCCTCGCTGGCATCGAGGTGCCGGTCCTGGTCCTGCCAGAGGTGCTGCCAGCTGCCCGTATCGGCCAGCAGTCCCGGCAGGCGCGGCAGCAGGGCGCGGTACAGGGCGGCGATGCGCGCTGCGGGCGAGCCGGCGAAGGTCGCCGGCGGCAGCGGCGAGCGCTGCGGATCGGCGTGGCCCTCGATGATGAAGCACAGGCGCGCGGCCGCGCGTGTCCGGTACACGCCGAAGTCCCCCGTGCGGGCCGCATCGACCAGCAACGTCCGGTAGCGCCAGGCACGCCCGGGATCCAGCAGCGTGAACAGGCTGAACAGGCCGTCCTCGTCGAAGTGGCTGTTGGTGGCAATGCCGGCGACGCGGCGCGGGTCATTCTCCTCCAGCCAGGCCAGCGTGGTTTCCGTGGAGGTGTCGCGACGGTAGCGATCCGGCGTGGCATTGTTCGGCCAGTGCGACAGCGTGAGCACCGTCGAGGACTGCGGCGCGCCATCGACGACGATGTGCGGCAAGCCGCGGGCTTCGCGGTATGGCAGGTACCGCAGGGACGGGTGTCGCTGTGCCATGCGCGCGCTTCCGGCGGGAGGGCGGTGCGCCGCGTCAGGCGTGGCGCCGCGCGACGCGCAGCAGCCATCCGGCGAACCAGGCGAGGGCGCCCAGCGCGATGGTGAGGAGCAGCAGCAGCTGCGGACCGGCGAGGTACTCGCGCCCCGGCGCGATCTCCTCCGGGCTCACCGCGCGCCAGAGGTACCACAGGCTGCCGGCCAGCGCCGGCACCACCGAGGGTGACAGGGCGATGGCGGCAGCCAGGCCGTCCGTGCCGCGCACACCCCGCAGCAGCCATGCCGCGAACAGGCCACCGGCCAGCATCACCAGCAGGTTCATGCCGGCCACGGTCGCGAGGGTATCGGCGCGCGGCCCGAATACGCCGAGCGCCGCCAGGCAGGCTGCCGCGGGCAGCCCCGCCACGGCGAGCAGGTTGAACCTCCCGTAGCGCGTCATGCCGGCGGCGGCGCCAGGACTTGGAAGCCGGCGTCGTCCTCCGGCCACATGCCTTCGAAACAGAACGCCTCCAGCGCGGCCAGCCGTCCATCCCTGAGCTGGACGATGAACTCGGCCGGCTCCGCCAGGGCCGGATGGCTCGCATGCACCGCGCGCACCCGGCGCGCCTGCTCCGCATCGAGGGCCGCCGCATCCGCAGGCACCTCGAACCGCGTGACGAAACCGACGCCGCTGTGGCTGCGGCTGACCACCCGGGCGCGCCGGCATTGCGCAAGCCAGGCCGGCGCGGCATCCCCGAGGTTGCGGCCCTGCGCCTCGAGCACCGCGCGTTCCAGCGGCCCGAGGAACAGCCGCGAGCCAGGGTCGTTGCCCAGTTTCATGGCGCGCACCATAGCGCAATTCGGCGGGCAGGGGGCGCCGCCTCGCGCCTCAGCGGCGCGGCCCGCCCCAGTACCAGGTGGCCGCCACCAGCAGCCCGAAGGCGGTAT
>JAANMV010000720.1_pt1 | contig 40120 bp, 39 predicted proteins | sample 7279661 | NCBI WGS metagenome assembly JAANMV01 (sample SAMN14094540, study PRJNA606508) | bioreactor metagenome | isolation source: A lab-scale SPAN reactor treating ammonium-rich wastewater day 121 | place: Ireland: Galway | collected 2017-05-16
CGCTTATCCCTCTCCCCGGGGGAGAGGGTTAGGGTGAGGGCGAGCGTTTTCACAAACTTGTTTCGGTCTAGCCTCCCGCAATCGCCGGGATGATGCTGATTTCGTCGCCGTCCTGGAGCGGGGTCTGGGAGTTCTTGAGGAAGCGGATGTCCTCCTCGTTCACATAGACGTTCACGAACCGGCGGACTTCGCCTTTTTCGTCCACGAGCCGCTCGGCGATGCCGGGGTAGCGGGACTGCAATTCAGTGATCGCCTCGCCAATGTTGGCGGCGTTGACTTCGACGAGCTCCTCGTTGTTGGTCAACTTGCGGAGCGGCGTTGGGATTCGGACTTTCTTTGCCATAAATTCAATTTCAACTTTGCTTTGCCAATACTAGAAATTCACTGGCGCGAACGATCTCAATATTTTGAAACTTTTTCAAATCCAGCAAATCCCTGTCGCCACTGACGACGTGGGTTGCTTTGCCTTCAAGGGCACATTCAATCACTGCGTTGTCATCCGGATCACGCGGCACGGCTTCCAGCGTTTTCGGAATCTTGACGAGCCGCTGAAAGCTCAGATAGCGAGCGATGGTTTCGGCGCTTTGCTCGGCGGTGAAACCAAACTTGAGTTCCAACTTTTCCGCCAGTTCATCCATCAATTCCGCGCAAGTAACGGCTTGAATTCTTCCCGCTCGCGCCAACTCCACGCATTCAAACGGCTTGCCACGCCAGCCGGTTGCTGAAAAGAGGATGTTGGTATCGAAGACGACGGTGAGCGCCACGTTTATTCCTCATGCAACAACCGGTCCACGAACTCTTCGCGTTGCTCCTCGGACAACTTATCCCAATCCAAGCCGCGTTCGGCACACTGACGACGCAATTGTGCCTCAGCAATACGCATCCGCTCCTCATGGCGGGTTTCTGCTTCACCGGCCAAAGCCAGCAGTGCTTGACGCTTGCGGGCAGAGGGCAACTGGCGTACCAGCGAAAGCACCTGCTCGTCGGTTAATTCCAAAACGCTCATGCCGCAAGAATACCAGCAAACGCACGAATCACAACCTCACATCGCGCCTCGCCAATGGTGGCGGCGTTGACTTCGACCAGCTCCTCGTTGTTGGTCAACTTGCGGAGCGGCGTTGGGATTCGGACTTTCTTTGCCATAAATCTGGTGTCAGGTGCGGAGTTTCAGGAGTCAAGCGAGACCGAGTTGTTTGCGCACTTCGTCTGTCGAATACGTCCGTTTGCCCTGGTTGCGGGCGCGGGCTTCCAGCAAATCGAGATAGTCATGCAAATCCTCCAACTGCTCGCGCAGCGAGGAGATTTGGTTCAGCACATTCTTCCGCTGGGTCTTTGCCGCGGGCCTTTCTACGATGGCGTTACTCATAGACATCTTTTCGGTTGCCGATTCGTTGCATCAAAATCTTGTCTCCGACCGCGTCAAATAGAACCCGGTAGTCACCCATTCGCAACCGGAAACCTACGTCGGCGTTTTGCAGTCGCTTGATGTTGCCATGCAGGCCGTGTTCAAGCCGCTGGATTTTACGGAGAACTTGATCGGACTCGCGCTTTGGCAGTGAACGCAAATCTTCCAGTGCGGTTTCAGCGAACCTGATTTGATAGCGTTGACCAGACACGGTCTTGATCTTGGAAATTACGCGTTGACCTTCTCCTCACTCGCCAGCATCGCTTCAAACTCGCGCAGGCTCGGCTTGATCTCGCGGGTCTTGCCGACGTGGCCCACGACCGCATCAAGGGTCTTCAGCCCGTTGCCGGTGATGCAGAGGACGGCGGAATCATTCGCCGGAATCTTGCCCGAGGCAATGAGTTTCTTGGCCACCGCCGTGGTCACACCGCCCGCGGTTTCGGCAAAGATTCCTTCGTTCTCGGCGAGCAGGCGGATGCCTTCGCGGATTTCGTCGTCGGTCACATCGTCGGCCGCGCCGCCGGTTTCCTTCATCACGCGCAACGCGTAGAAACCGTCCGCCGGCGTGCCGATTGCGAGCGATTTCGCAATCGTGTTCGGTTTGACGGGCTTGAAGAAATCCAGTCCCGCCTTTTGCGCGATGGAGATCGGCGAGCAACCGGTCGCCTGCGCGCCGTGAATGGAGTATCCCGCTTCCGCCACGATGCCGAGCTTCACAAACTCCTGATAGCCCTTCTGGATTTTCGTCAGCAACGAGCCGGAGGCCATCGGCACGACCGTGTGTTGCGGGATGCGCCAGCCGAGTTGCTCGATGATTTCATACGCCATGCTCTTCGAGCCTTCAGCGTAGTAGGGGCGCATGTTCACGTTCACGAACGCCCATCCGAATTTGCCCGCGATCTCGGCGCAGAGCCGGTTGACTTCGTCGTAATGGCCCTTGATACCGATGACATTCGCACCATAGACGAGCGAATTGACGACCTTGCCTTGCTCGAGATCGGACGGAATAAAGACGTAGGACTCCAATCCCGCAGAAGCAGCTTGCGCCGCGACGGAATTGGCGAGATTGCCGGTGGATGCGCATGCTACAGTCTTGAAACCCAATTCACGCGAGCGGCTCAAGGCGACGCTGACAACGCGGTCCTTGAAGGACAGGGTGGGGTAGTTGACCGTGTCGTTCTTGATCCAGAGTTCGCGGATGCCCAGTGTCTTGGCGAGACGGTCTGCTTTCACCAGCGGCGTGAAGCCGGCTTGGAGGCCGACGGTCGGATCGTTGGCGACGGGCAGCAGTTCGCGATAACGCCACATCGTCCGCGGGCGCGACTGGAGGGCGGCCTTGGTCAAAGACTTCTTGATGCGGTCGTAATCGTAGGCGACCTCGAGCGGGCCGAAATCAAACTCGCAAACGTGGGTCGCTTCGAGCGGATACTCGCGGCCGCACTCGCGGCACTTCAGCGCCTTCATGAATCCTTCGTGCTTTTCACTCATAAAATACTTCTTTTTTTCGGTGGGGCGAGGCTATTGGCGAGCCATTACTCTAGTTCGCGGCTCGCGAGGACGCTCGCCCCTTCAGTCTCATTATGTTTCAGGGCAAACAAAAAGCCCCGGCTCAGGTTGAGAAGGGGCGACAAGTTTTGTGCTACTTCTCATTTTCCCCCGACCCTCGTCGGGGCTGGAATTGGCACCTGCATTGAAACTCGCGCTTCAACCGGTTGCCGTGGCGTCCTTGGGCCAGTCCCTCAGCCACTCTGCATGAGACCGTTGACATCAACGGATGCGGATAGATTGATTCAACATTGCGATACTGTCAAAGTCATTTTTCCCCCTGGTGGCGCTTTGGAGCAAGAGGGCGGAATTTCTCCAGTGGGATTTCAGACTTGCGTTTTGCGGTTTCGACCGGGAGATTGCACGCCCATTATGGAACAAAAAGCAGCGCATTTGAATCTCGGCGAACAGTTGTGGGTGTGGTTCGAGGCCAACAAGAAGCAAGTGATTTCGGGCGCGGTCATTGTCGCGGTGGTGGCGCTCGTTGTGGCACTATACCTCTGGAATGCCGGCCAAAAGCGGGTGCAGGCAGGAATGGCCCTTTCCCAAGTGTTGGCTAGTGGGGCTTTTTCCGGAGGGGTGGACGCGGCTTCGGCCGACGACTTTCTAAGGGTTGCCAATGAGCATGCCGGCACGAGCGCAGGCGGGCAAGCGCTGCTGCTGGCGGGCGAAGCTTATTTCGCTCAAGGCAAGTACTCAGAGGCACTGACGCAATTTCAGCGGTTCATCCGGGAACATCCCGGTAGTCCACTCGCGCCGCAAGCGTTGCTGGGCACGGCCGCGTCCTTGGACGCCCAAGGCAAGGACGAGGAGGCGGCGCGGGCGTACAAGGAAGTGTCTGACCGCTATCCAAACACAAATGTGACCGCGCCTGCCAGATTCGCCTTGGCGCGAATCTACGAGGCGCAGAACAACCTGGAGCAGGCGCGCGCGATCTACGAGGACCTTACCCGGACGGCAACCTACAGTTCGTTAGGCTCCGCAGCGATGATGCGGTTGGAGGAACTGAGGCCAACCACTCCGGAACCGTTACCGGCATCGGACTCAATCGTACCCTCCCCAGCGGTAACATTCACGAATCTCTCCACGAACCCGTCGAATTGAAGCGGGCGTGTGGCGCTGGAGTTGCTTCGACCAGTGCGTCTGGCTGTGGAGTTCTCTGGCCTGGCCAGGGCCGGCTGACCGGCGGTTGAAATATCGCGCCCGACAAGAACCCGCGCATTTGGCTGAACTGAACATTCGATGAAACTGACAATAATTGGGACAGGCTACGTTGGATTGGTCACCGGCACATGCTTCGCCGAGGTGGGTCACCAGGTGATCTGCGTGGATAACGACGCAGCCAAGGTGGAAATGCTCAAAACGGGCGGCATTCCGATTTACGAACCGGGTTTGGAGGAATTGGTACGTAAGAATGTAGCCGCCGGACGATTGAGTTTCACCGTCAGCACGGGGGAAGGCGTGGATAAATCCGATGTGGTGTTCATTGCCGTGCCCACGCCGCCGCAAACGGATGGGTCGGTGGACTTGAGTTTCATCGAGAAGGTCGCGCGCGAAATCGCCGCCGCCATGACCAGCTACAAGATTATCGTGGACAAGAGCACGGTGCCGGTGAAGACCGGGGACAAGGTCGCGGAAACCATCAAACGTTACTGCAAGGCCCAGGTGGACTTCGACGTGGTGAGCAATCCGGAATTCCTGCGCGAAGGTTTTGCCGTGGAGGACCTGATGAAGCCGGATCGCATCGTGGTGGGTGTGCGCTCTCAACGTCCCGTCGCGGCGCTCAAGGAAATCTATGCGCCGTTCAAGTCGCCCATCATTGTCACGGACATCAACTCCGCCGAATTGATCAAGCACGCCTCCAATTCCTTCCTGGCTTTGAAAATCTCCTACATCAACGCCATCTCGGTGCTCTGCGAGGCCACGGGCGCCAATGTGCAGGAGGTGGCCAACGGCATGGGCATGGATGAGCGCATTGGCCGGCGCTTTCTCAATCCCAGTCTGGGATTTGGCGGCAGTTGTTTTCCCAAAGACCTCAGCGCGTTCATCAAGATCGCGGAGCAGACCGGTTACGATTTTCGGTTGCTCAAAGAGGTCCAGCGCATCAACACCGAGCAGATGGACCGCTTCGTCAAGAAGATCGCCGACACACTATGGGTCTTGAAGGACAAGAAGATTGGTGTGCTCGGCCTTGCGTTCAAACAAAACACCGATGACGTGCGCATGTCGCCGGCCATGGATCTTTGCCAGCGTTTGTTGAAAGAGGGGGCCAGTCTGCGCGTGCATGATCCCAAAGCCATGGACAAGGCGCGCCCCCTTCTCACCAACGTCACCTATGTGGACGACCTGAACGATGTGGCAGAGGGCTGCGACGCGCTGGTGATTGCCACGGAGTGGGACGAGTTCAAGAAGCTGGACCTTGAACGCGCCCGCAGACTGCTCAGCCACCCCATCATGTTCGATGGCCGCAATATGTTCGATCCGGAGGAAATGGAACGGTTGGGTTGGATTTACAAGAGCATCGGGCGGTAAAGCTGTTTGGCGCTTCCCAGGAGTCCTTCGCTTGCTTTGGGTCGGGTTCGCTCCGGTGAGAAATCACCATCACGAGAAAGGTTAAGACTGAGATGGGAGACCACGTAGTCGAAGTGAGCGCCGGTCTGATCTTTCGCGATGGACGGCTCCTCATCACCCAGCGCCATGCCGATGCCCACTTGGGCGGGTTGTGGGAATTCCCCGGTGGAAAACGCGAACCGAACGAAACCTTCCCACAATGCCTCGTGCGCGAACTACGCGAAGAACTCGGCGTCGAGGTCATCGTGGGCCTGCTGCTCGAGCGCATCTTCCACTCTTACCCGGAAGAAACTGTCTGGCTCGAATTCTACTTGTGTCAACTCCGCCACGGAGAACCCCGGCCAATAGGCTGCGCGGCCCTCAGATGGGTGACCGCAGATGAATTGCAGAGCTACAAATTCCCCGAGGCAGACGCCCAGTTGCTGGAACGTCTGCGCAAGGAGTCAGACCTTTGGGCCGTCAGTTCACCCGGTTGAATTCCGCACCCGAAGAGGCGGCAGCACCTACTCCCGACCGTAAAACTCCTCAATGACGCGGCGGAAGTTGTTTTCGCCCACCTTGACGATCCCGAGTTCGCGTTTCGCGCTTTCCTCGGAGTCGCTGGCATGCGCGGCGTTGACCATGATGCTCTGGCCGAATTCGCGGCGGATGGAACCCGGTGGCGCCTTCGAGGGATCGGTTGGGCCGAGCACATCGCGGATTTTGGCAACCGCTCCGGCACCTTCATAAATCAGCGCGATACATTTTTCCGAACCGGGGTCCGCTTGTTCGGGCGCCGGACATTCGGACGGCGCGCGGCCCGCCATGAAGCGGACGATGTTATCAAACTGATTGTCACCAAACAGGGGGCCCAGGATTTCCGCCAGTTGTCTCTCCTGTGCGGGAGGGATAGTGAAGGCCAGTTCTTTTTCGATGATCGCTTTGGCCTTGCCAGCGACCATGTCCTTGAGTTTGGTCCGCAAAACGTCACGCACCGGACCGTAAAATTCCACGGCATCCGCCACGCTCATGCGGAGCACCTTGATACCGACGATGTACAAACCGGTGCGGGAAAAGAAATCAATGACATTACCGGGCCGGCCGGTGGCAAACCGGAAATTATCGGGCTTGATCAACACCAGTGTCCGCTGCGGAGTTTCGCCGGAGGGATAAGCAATCACATCCTGCAACACGCCGCCGTCGCTCTCGGAGTAGCGCGCCCACAGCTTCAACTTCGTTTCCGCCTCATCCGCCGTCGGCGCGGCCAGCACGGCGGGTTCAAAGTAGCGAACCTGGCCGTTTTCGTCGTGAATCAAGTCGCCGTAAGTGTCGCGAATGCTTTCACCCACGCGGCGGTCCGGCCCGAGATTGCCCACCACGGAACGGACTTTGCGAACGGCGTCGTCGCCCTTGAACAAAAGCATCATTACCCGGCGCCGCCGGCCCGTCTTGGCGTCGGGAGCGAAGTTTTGCAGGATGTACTGCCGGATGAGTTCCTGGATGGCGGGGGTCTGGGGATCATTGGCCGAAATCACGGCCTCGGCATACTCCTTCACCAATTCAGGGCTGGGCGCGAACATGCGCGCCGCCACGAGGTCTAGGCCGGTTCGCGAGATCAACCGGCTGAGAATCCCGCCCGTGCGGGACTTGTGCAACGAATAGGGGGTGATGATGACGTAAGCAAGTTGCTGGGACATATAAGGGTTGGATCTTGAATCAACTGACGGTGGACGGCGGCGTGGGCGGCGTGGACGATGGCGGAGAAACGGGAGTTTCCGGCGTGGCGGCCTTGCCGCCCAGAATCTTAAACATGACCGTGCCGCAATCCGGGCATTTGCCTTTGATGGCTTTGCGCCCGTTCTTCATGACTTCTTCCACGCCGTCCACGATCTCTTTCTTGGCTTTGCACTTAACGCAATATCCTTCGGCCATAATGAAGCTCCTGGTGATAAAGTTTCTGGTGGAAAGCGCCCCGTGCGCTTTCGCGGTTGCAGGCACAGCTTATCGGGGGGGGCTTGGCAGCGCAACTGGTAAAGCCGTTCCAGCCCTGGTCGACTGGGTGGGATTTCGCGCAAAGCCCTGTGGTTGAACCAAATGCCGGTTCGGCTCTGCCGGGCCAATTAGGTTGTATCCGCCGGTCCATCCCTAAGACCACCATGTAGGGCTACCACTAACAACAAGGCCGTCATCGCTGACGGCCTCGTGCAAAAACTGACTTGAAATGAACCGTTATGCCTTGCGCCGACGATTAATGACGAACATCAATCCCAGCCCGCCCAGCAAACTCAAGGCGAGCGTGGAAGGTTCGGGAACGACCTGGAAATTATCCAGCCAGATGTTGATATTTCCAGTCGTGCCGCTTTCCACTGCAATGCCCAAAGCCTCAAAAACTCCTTTGCCATCCACACCGGCATCCAATACTCCATTTCCCGTAAAACCGAAAATCGGTTCGCTGGAAAACGTGAATAGCAGAGTCGTCCATGTGTTCGCGGCCACCGCCTTGCCCGTTGTAGTCGTGGGATTCCCGCCAACGAATTCGATGCTGCCGGCAGCGCCACCATCAGCTCCGATCGCAGCGTCTGTCTCCGTTTCACGGATCAGTGTAGATACGAACAGAGGTGTGTCCGAGTGAATGTCGAACTGCAAACCCATCCCGGGCGCCAAACTTACGGTTGGATTGGGTTGGTTTGCCGCGCCGAAGGTCGTGAGTCTCAGCCACAGCGGAACCGGGTTGCTATCGAGAAAACTGAAGGTAACGAACAACGCGTTGTCCCCGACATTAGGATTCCCTGCAGGTATGCCCGTTGACTCGACGGTGCTGGAATTTGGGGTTGCATCAAGCTTGCCGCCGGTGCTGCCGGAAAAGGACGGTGCTCTGAACAGCACAGTCCCATTTGCAGTCGGAGCGGTGTAACTCTCAAAGTCCGCAATCACCTGACCCGAAAGGTAACCGCTAGTGGAAATGAGGGACAAACCGGCGAGAACAACGATGGCTTTTTTCATTTCGTTTTTCTGTTGATGGTTGGCGTATTCGCTAACTGATGGAACTTTTTAGCCCGGAAGCCCTTGGGAAGTCAAAACATTTTCCAAAGTTTTTTGGAGTTTTCTTTCGCGGGCGATTCGCGAATTTTGCGAATCCCATGCCATTTTCAGTTCAGTCAGCCAAGCGCGGTCTCACGTGGAGTGGGTGAAAAACCAGCCGCATCCGCGCCCTGGATCATCGGGCGGCCAGTATGCCGATCAAGGACAGCCACATCCACAAGTTTCAAAACTGGAATTCGCGTGGATATTGCTATCAGCGCTCCGCGACAGAATTCTGTGTCTTTGATGCCTCCTTCGATCGCGAAGAACCGGGCAAGCCTCAACTTCGGCGGGTTCTGCGCAACGAATTGGGCTTCCCAACCTCGACGCCACCCACGTGCCACCCAAGTATCGGTCAAAACCTCGTAACCAACCCGGAGAGGAGTTACTTCACCCGGTTGAGCGCGAGAGTGAGGCGGGACTTCTTCCGGTTCGCAGTGGTCTTGTGAACCACGCCCGATTTGACGGCTTTGTCGAGGGCGGAGGCGGCGTCGCGCAGGGCCTTGGCGGCTTCGTCCTTCTTGCCGGCGGCCATCAAGTCGCGGCAGTTTCGCTGAAGCCGGCGCACGCGGGATTCGATGCTGCGATTGTGCAGGTGTTTGCGCTGACTGTTGCGCATGCGACGCTCGGCGGACTTTGTATTCGGCATAGATCAGTTCGTTAATTCAACTCAACAGGGGCGGAACGGTAGCCAAACGGCGGCAAATGTCAACGGCCTGTTCAGCGAGTTCAGGGCAGGTTTGCGCTCGCGCCACCGGCTGGGCCACCAGCTGCGCCAGACGGTCAGCAACGACTCCTTCGTCCGCGACGCAACGAACCACAGAGCTTCAGACCATTCGCGGACGAGTTGGCGATGAACCCGCGGGTGGGTGGAACGGGGTGCTTCCCCGCTCAATTCCGCGTCCGGCTGAAGAACTCCTTTTGCAGCCGCAACAGCAGCGGAATGGACGCGAGCAGGCCGATCAAATTGGGAATCGCCATCAGCCCATTGAGCGTGTCCGCAATATCCCAAACCAGATGCAGCGAACCGGTTGCGCCCAAAAAGACAAACGCCAGCCAGGCGAACCGGTAGGGCATCGCGGCTTTGGCCCCCAGCAGATAGACGATGCCGGTTTCCCCGTAAAAGCTCCAGCCGAGCAAGGTTGAGAAAGCGAACAACATCAGCCCACCTGTGACCACGATGGAGCCGAAGGTGCCCGGCAGACCCGTCTCAAACGCCTTGGCCGACAACGCGGCTCCCGTCAGGCCGCTGCTCCATGTGTCCGTCGTCAAGATCACCAGCGCCGTCGCCGTGCAAATCAGCAGCGTATCCACGAAAACCTCGAACACGCCATACATACCCTGGCGCACAGGATGGTCCGTGTCCGCCGCGCAGTGAACCATCGGCGCGCTGCCCAGTCCGGCTTCATTCGAGAACAGACCGCGGGCAATGCCGTAGCGCAATGCCATCATAATGGTGCTCCCGGCGAAACCGCCCACGGCTGCCGTGCCGAAGAAAGCGCCTTGGAAGATCAACCCAAAGGCGTGCGGCAGTTTGCCGGCATAAAGCACCAGCACGATGACCGCCCCGCTCAGGTAAAGCAGCGCCATGAACGGCACCAGCCATTGCGTCACACGGGCAATGGACTTGATGCCGCCCAGAATCACCACCGCCGTGAGCGCAACTAACACCAGCCCGGTCAACCAGGTCGGAACACTGAAAGTGGCCTTGAGCGCGTCGGCAACCGAATTGGCCTGCACCATGTTGCCGATGCCGAAAGCCGCCAGCGACGTCAGCAACGCAAAGGCGCTCCCGAGCCATGGCCAGCCCAGCCCTTTCTTGAGGATATACATAGCCCCGCCCCGCATCGTGCCGGAGGCGTCGGGTTCGCGATAATGCAGGGCGATGACAATTTCCGCATACTTGGTCGCCATGCCGAACAATCCGGACACCCAAAGCCAAAACACCGCCCCGGGACCGCCAATCGCGATCGCCGTGGCTACGCCAGCGATGTTGCCCACGCCGACGGTGGAAGCGAGCGCGGTGGCCACGGCCTGAAACGGACGCACGTCACCCGACCCGCCGCCGCGCCGGGTGATCTTGCCCAGCACCTCGCGCAGGGCAAATCCCAGCCGACGAAACTGGACCGCGCCGGTCAGAATCGTCAGCAGGAGTCCGGTGCCCATCAACAGCACGATCATGGGCCAGCCCCACACCAAGCCGTTGAGCGAGGAATTCAGTTGCAGGAGCGCGTCAGTCATGATGTGCGCTGGACTCTAAAAGCACCGAATCCTGAATTCAAGACGCGGCTTCGCCATCGTCGTTGGCGAGATACTTGCCGTTCGTGCCGGCGGGTGAGGATTGAGTCAAACGATATGGCCGCCGCTTTTATCAATTCACACCTCCCCGACAGCATGAGTTACAAAAGGAGCGTTATGAATAGCAATGTTGAAAACTGGATTGTGACCCTGCTCCGCTGGCTGGCGCGTGCGCTCGTGCTGGGTTTGTTTCTCTTTTGGGGGTCTTTCTTCGTCGCCCACACGCAGGAATGGTTCATCGCGCCCCTGCCGGAATTGCCGCCCTTGAAGGTCTGGGTGGGGCATGCGTTGCATCTCCTAATGCTGGTTGGATTGCTCGCCAGCCTGCGCTGGCCGCGGGCCGGCGGACTGGTGGTGGTCGTGGCGGCGTTCACCTTCTTCCTGCAAAGCGCCGGCCCGCGATTTCCACTATTCTTCGGGTTGACCGTTCTACCCGTGCTGCTGCTGGCCTTTTGCCCAAGGCGAACCGATGGCCAGGCGTCGCCGGCGCAGGCTTGACGCAAGATGAAACTCGACGCGCTTCAATTCAATCTGGGGCTGGCCTGGCTGTGGATTCTGCTGGGCTTCCTCTCCGGCATGGTGCTGGGGATGTTCTTCCATCACGAAAACTGGCTCGGAGGGTATGGGAGCCTTCGCCGCCGTATGTATCGGCTGGGCCACATTTCGTTCTTCGGCCTCGGCGCGGTGAACCTGTTCTTCTGGATCACAATGAAGCTCAACCCAGCCGCGGGTGCGCTGGTCCACGTGGCGTCAGTCACCTTCATCCTCGGTGCGATCACCATGCCGCTCTGCTGCCTCGTGATGGCACATTTTCCGAAACTCCATCTGATCTTCGCCGTGCCGGTGGTCAGCCTGATCACCGGCGGCGCTTTAACCCTCCTTCAAGTCATGAACTTATGAGAACCAGAAAACGCATCGGCTTTATCGCCATGAGCGGTGTGCGCGCTCACAACGAGGAACTCACGCAACTCGGCCTGACCTTGCCCGGCTTCGTGGACCGCAATCGCATTATCGCGTCCCTGCCCAGCCTCGGCCTGCTCACCCTCGCCGGAATGACACCGGACAAGTTCGAGGTTGAGTACCACGAAATCGCTGACCTGCGAAAACTGCCCGAGCTGCCGACCGATTTTGACCTGGTCGCCCTCAGCACCTTCACCGCGCAGTTTTATGAAGCGCGCGACGTAGCGGACTATTATCGCAGCCGGAACATTCCCGTCGTGATGGGCGGAATCACAGCATCGTCGCTGCCCGAACAATCCAAGGAGTTTTGCACCAGCGTGGTGATTGGCGAAGGCGAACCGCTCTGGCCGGAGGTCTTGCGCGATTTGGAGAACGGTGCATTGAAACCGATCTACACGCAGTCGCCCCCCGGCCAATTCGATTTGCGCGACGCTCCCCTGCCCCGCTTCGATTTGCTCGACCCGGACAAATACAATCGGCTCACCGTGCAAACGAGCCGCGGCTGTCCACACAAGTGCGAGTTCTGCGCCAGCTCGATCCTGCTCACGAACCGCTACAAGGTGAAGCCGGTGGAAAAAGTCATCGCCGAGATTCACGAGATCAAGAAGCTCTGGCCGCGGCCGTTCATTGAGTTCGCGGACGACAACAGCTTTGTCCAGCGCGAACATTACAGACGTCTGCTCCGGCGGCTCGTGCCCGAGAAGCTGCGCTGGTTCACCGAAGCCGACGTCCGCGTGGCCGAGGACGACGAACTGCTCGGTTTGATGCGCGATTCCGGCTGTCAGCAGGTGTTGATTGGATTGGAAAGTCCCGCACGTGCGAGCCTCGATGGCATCGAACTGAACGCGAATTGGAAGGCGCGCAAACAGGACGAATACAAGGCGGCCATCGAGAAAATTCAGAGTTACGGCATCACGGTCAACGGCTGTTTCATTCTCGGCCTGGACGGCGACACGCCGGAGGTCTTCGACGACGTGTTGCAGTTCGTGCGTGAGTCGGGCCTTTACGAAGTGCAGATTACATTCCTGACCGCGTTTCCCGGCACACCGCTTTACGCGCGGCTTAAGCGTGAGGGCCGCATCATCCGCGACAATGCCTGGGAACTTTGCACACTGTTCGACATTAACTTCACGCCCAAGAACATGAGCGTGGCCGAACTGCAGAGCGGTTTCTTGGGATTGGCCAGGCAGCTTTATTCGGCGGAGGAGACGCAGACCCGCCGGCGCCGGTTCAAGCGGATGTTGAAAACATCGCCAAACTTCGGCCCGCAGACGCGGGCTCAGGAGAGTTTACTGGCAGCATGAGACAGTGCCACCTCCGTCAAGAGGTGGTCTGGCCGCCGTTGCGTTCATGGTGACGGCGGCGACCGATTCGGCGCCAAATCGGGGCTTACAGTTCCAAGCGAAAAGGCGCCGGATCAGGTTGATTGGTCAGCAGGCGCAGTCCAGCGGGAGTCGGATTTATGTCTGGCATCTCTGAGGTCTTGTCGGTGCGGGCACGAGGCGAAAGCCCCGCGGAAGAATTGTTGCCCTTGGTCTATGATGAGTTGCGCCGACTGGCGGCATGGCGGCTGGCCAACGAACCACCCGGCCAAACCCTCCAGGCCGGCGCGCTCGTTTACGAAGCTTCCCTGCGGCGTTTACGGTGAGAGCGGCAGGCTTGATCGTTGCGCCGAGTATTTTGTGAGTCTGCCAGTTCAACAGGTGCTTGAACTCGAGCAACTGCTCGACGGTGCAGCGGCGGTGAACCTCCAGACGTTCCGCGACCTCGTGAATGCGGTTGATACTACTATTGGAGAACAATTGCGATTGCTTCTCTGGCAGAAAGGCGCGAAAAGTAAGTCGAATCAGGGGATACTATGAAATTCGCCGATGTCCAAAAACTACGCGAAGCCGGGTTGATCACCAACGAGCAGGAGCAGAGGATCATCGAGCACTTCAAGCTCAAGGAAGACAGCAACCGTTTCCTCGTCATCATTTCGTTCGTGGGCGCGGTGCTGGTGGCCGCTGGGATTGCCCTGCTCATTGCCGCGAACTGGGATACAATTCCGCGGGCCGTGAAACTCGCTGTCGGTTTGGGACTGATGCTCGGGGCTCACGGCTTCGGTTGGTGGCTGCGCGAGGTGCGGCAGGACTACCGCAAAGCGGGAGAAGCGTTGCACTTGGGCGGTTCGCTGCTCTTTCTCGCCAACATCGCGCTGGTCGGGCAGATTTATCATCTCTCGACGCGCCCGCCGGGAGCGTTCCTGCTTTGGTGGGCGGGCATCGCCGCGCTGCCGTGGTTGCTGCGTTCCCAAGCGCAACATCTGCTCGCTTTGCTGGCGTTTGGAATCTGGTTCGGTTTCGAAATCAACCAGGCCGACAGCCTGGTTCGCTTGACGGACGAATCTCAGGTGCTTGCCTATGCGTTGCTGGGTTTGATTTGCGTTGGGTTCGGTTACGTGCTGCGGCGGGGCGCGTTTGCTGCATTCGCCAAAGTGACGGAGCGGTTGGGCTTGGTCACATTCCTGGTCTTCGCGTATCCGCTCACCTGGCAGGGTTTCCTGGACGACTACTCCCAGGCGGTGACTGGCTCATACTGGATTCTGCCATCGCTCGCGGTCGTGGTGATCGCGCTCGTGGCGTTGGGGGCCAAGCACCTTGAACTGAGCCGGCAATGGCGTTGGACCTGGGGGCTGACCCTGGCCACCGCCGCCGGGCTGCTGGTTGCGGCGTTCTTCGGTCCGCACGAACAGGTCTGGGGCTGGCATCAGAATCTCACGCCGCTGAACGCGGTCGCGGCGCTGGCGCTGTTTGTCGTTTGCCTGCTGCAAATCCAGGTGGGCCTCCAGGAACGCTCGGCGTTCCTCGTCAATCTCGGCATCACATTCATCGCGCTGGACATGATTGCGGCCTACATCGGTTTGTTTGGGACGATGGCGCGAACGGGGCTGATGTTCGTCATGTCCGGCGTGTTCCTGATCGGGTTCGGCATCTATCTCGAAAAGAAGCGGCGCAGCCTGATGAAGCAAATCAAAACCACCAGATCGGGAGGGCTTTTGCCATGAAACTTAAACTCTTCATTCTCGTCCTCGCGCTCCAAAGCGCGTGGCTGTTGGGCACGGTGTTCGTGCAGGAACGCGCCCTGCGTGAAGGCACCGTCATTCTGCTGGAAACCCGCCCGGTGGACCCGCGCGATTTGCTGCGCGGCGATTACGTGATCCTCAACTACAAGATCAGCACCATCCCAACGAACCGGTTCTCGCCGCCGGCAGACCTCCTGACTTACGGCCAGACGGTTTGGGTCGCACTGGCGTCGCGCGGCGAGTTTCATGAAATCACTCGCGCCAGCCTGGGACGATTCGATCCCGGCGACGGCGAAGTTCTGGTGCGGGGAAAAATCCATTGGCGGACCGGGGGGCGGGATGTTGAACGAGAGGTGGGCGTCGAATACGGTCTGGAACGCTACTACGTCCGGGAAGGCACCGGCAATCCCCGCGGCAAGCTCACCGTGCAGGCCATCGTTCCCGCCTCGGGTCGCGCGAGCATCAGGCAAGTGTTTCTGGACGGCGTGCCGTACGCGGAAGCGATGAAAGGAATGATGCGGTAATCCTGCGAAGCGAGGAAGACCCGGGCGGAGAAGCAGGCCAGCCTGACCGGAGTTCAACTCACCGGCTTAAGTGAAACTCGTTCTCCCTGGTCGTTGCGCGTGATGCCCTGCGCGTGTGGGTCCAGGGTCAGCCGGCCATCCACCAGAAACGCGTAGCGATGATGGCCGTGTTTGAGTTCCAGGGTCAGGAACCAGGCCCGATCCGGCATTTGTTTCATGGGATGCGCCGCCGGGTCCCACTGATTGAAATCGCCCACCAAACTGACCGCTTGGGCCTGCGGAGCGTTGCAGACGAAGTTCACCGCCCGCAACGTCTGTTTGGCGCCATAACGATTGAGATTCATAACCGGAACGTCGCTTCAACCCAAAAGATTCTGAAGAATGAGGGACGCAGTACAGCGGACTTGCTCGGATTGAGCCTCCAGGCTGCGATACTGCGCGGGCCAGCCGGGTTGGGATTGGTTGCGCTGGCGCCACAGGGTCTTGAGCACGCGCTCCGTGCGTTCCACCTGCTGCAACGCCGAGGCGAGCGAATCGCGCCCCTCCGGCAGATCGGAAATGTTCCCCACCAGAAAGCGGCTGATGCGCTTGTTGCTGAAGACCGCGTGCAACAGCATCACCACCGTTTGCTCGTAGGCGTACCAACGTTGGCGCAACACTTCGTGCAGAAAGCCGTGCCGCACGGCAAAAAATTCGGAGCGGGGCCGCTCGGTGTAGGCGCGGATGGCTTGGGCCTCGGCGGGAAACCAGTTGTAAAGCAGCGCGAACGTGCCGTACGTGTCAATCAGTTGCTTTGAATTGTTCTGGTCGGTGGCGATCTCGCCGACGCACAAGTCCTGTTGGAGTTCGAGGCAGATTTCGGGCAGATCGTGCAGCCGGCTCAATACCTCGCGCCCGGTGCTCGTGCCATAGTTGAAGTCGCCGGGGATGAGCCAGTACACATCCTCCGGCGAGCCGCGTTCAAACGCCATGCCCAATCCGGAATACCACATCTGGCAGGTGTCCACGCCCCACGCATCCAAAACCTCCGAGTGGCGCGCCACGGTCTGCTTGCGGAACTCCAAGTACTGCCGGTTCGCTTCATTCGCATAGTGCGTCTTGCGGTCAATCACGGTGATGGGCCGCGCGTAAACATCTCTTTCCCGGTTGAGTCGCGCGATCAACTGGTAAAGCTGCCGGAGGTCCACATCATCGGTCGGCTGCCGAAACGGGTAAATCACCACCGGATGAATCTTGCCGACCGGCGGGGCGCCGGATGCGGTGCGCGGGGATTCTTTCCGGGAATTTCGCCGGCCTGCCCCAGAAGTCTTCATGAGCCGATCATCCACCCGCGGGGTTCCCTTGCCAAGCCTTTTACGGCAGCCTTTTGTGTTGCCAGAATCAGTCAACCTTCGCCTCGGGCAACCCGGGCCGCCAGCGAAAGCGGCGCTTCTACCGATGGGCTCCTCGAAAACAAAAAGCCCAGCAAGCTCTCACCTTAGCGCGCGGTGCGGTGCAACAGGATTTCGGGCGAAGCAGTACAACGCTGAATTCGACGAGCGACGCCACTGAACCGACCCTCAGAAGAGCAGCTTCCGGCAGCCGCAGCCGCAATCCGTACCATCGGCAATCAGCGCAGCACGCCCAAGCTGAGGTTTAACTGCGTCACACGCCAACGCGTAGCCGGCAAACCAGGTTTTTGTTGGATTACTTGGTTTCTTTCCGCGCTTGTCCAAGCAGGCAAAGGATTCATCCACGCACGAAAGAAGTCTGTTCGGTGGGCAGTTCCAATTCCTGCAAACGCAGATAGGCAAAACATTTCGAGCATTTCCCCTCCTGACAGTTCGGAAGAATGAAGACACCCACAGCGATTGGACTGCCTTCCGGATTTTTCATGGCGTTGGGCGCAGAAAGCTGTGCGCCTCGCAAAGCAGCTTGGACGCTTTGAAACGCTCCCACTGCAGTCGAATCAGTCGCGTCACGGACAACTCCGATGCGCTTAACCCTTGAACGCGGCCTGCTGAGTGAAAAGTTCATGGTAGGTTTGATGATGGTCCTTGCTGATGTCGCCAAAGGTGCGGGCTTCGACCCTGCCGGCTAGGGGGCTTCGTGGGGTTAGTCCGTTCCGCCTGAGAAAACGGCGGCCCGTTGCCAGGCCGCCGTTCGCGCGAATTCCGTTTGAGCGTACGTTTACAGACCTTTCTTGAGCATGACCTTGATCAGATCGCCCACACGGCAACTGTAACCCCACTCGTTGTCATACCAACTCACAAGCTTGAAGAAGTTCTTGTTCAACTCAATGCCCGAGCCGGCATCGAAGATGGAGGAGAGTTCGCAGTGGATGAAATCCGAACTGACGACTTCATCCTCGGTGTAGCCCAGGATGCCCTTGAGATAGGTTTCGCTGGCTTTCTTCATCGCGGCGCTGATCTCCGCGTAGCTGGTTTCCTTCACGGTTTTGACCGTGAGGTCCACGACCGAGACGGTGGGCACGGGCACGCGGAACGCCATGCCGGTGAGCTTGCCCTTCACTTCGGGCAATACCAGACCAACGGCTTTCGCGGCGCCGGTGGTGGAGGGAATCAGGTTCTGCGCGGCCGTGCGGCCACCTTTCCAATCCTTCTTGCTTGGGCCGTCCACGGTTTTCTGCGTGGCGGTGTAGGCATGCACCGTGGTCATTAAACCTTCTGCGATGCCGAAGCCTTCTTTCAGCAGCACATAGCATACAGGCGCGAGACAATTCGTCGTGCAGGAGGCATTGGAGACGATATGATGCTTGGCCGCATCGTATTTGTCATCGTTCACGCCCATGACGACCGTGAGGCAATCGCCTTTGGCCGGGGCGGAGATGATGACCTTCTTGGCGCCGGCGGTGATGTGGCCTTGCGATTTCTCGACATCGGTGAAGAGGCCGGTGGACTCAATCACCAACTCCACGCCCAACGCCTTCCACGGAAGTTCCGCTGGTGACTTGGCGCTGACGACCTTGATCTCTTTGCCGTTCACGACCAGCACGTCGTCCTCGGCCTTGTCGGCGGCGGATTTCTTCGAGCCGACCTCGCCCTTGAAACGACCCTGGATGGAGTCGTATTTGAGGAGATACGCGAGATTGTCAGCGGGAACGATGTCGCCGACGGCGACGACTTCGATGTCTTTGCCCACCATGCCCTGTTCGACCAGCGCCCGGAAGACCAGACGTCCAATGCGGCCGAACCCATTGATTGCTACTTTCACTGCCATAGTTCGATTTCAGTTTTAGGTTAAAAAATCAGCCCGCGCATCTTACCGGCGGCGGGCGGGCGGTCAAGATGAACTCTACGCTCATCCGCCGGGCATCTCTGGCCAGTTTTTGAGAAATGCTGTGCGTTTTTTGACCTGCGAACTGCTGCAATCGCCCGGTGTTGGAAGCCATGCGGGATCACCCTCAATTGCTCTATAACGGTACGCCCAACATCTCCGACGGTTTTGCCTGCGGCGGAAGCAGCCGGCCGGTGGATGAAAACTTATCCCAAACACAGACATGTTCGTTATGGTGGACTCTTGGGGGGTTCGTCTTAGAGTTCAAATCATGAACCTGGTGCGATCAATGCGATCCGAACGGCCTAATCCGCCGGTGGTCCGCTGCCACGGCTTCACCTTGATCGAACTGCTGGTTGTCATCGCGATCATCGCGATTCTTGCGGCGATGCTGCTGCCGGCACTGGCCAAGGCCAAAGAGAAGGCGCGCGTGACCCAGTGCATCAGCAACATTCGCCAGGTGGGTCTGGCTGCCTCACTTTACCTGGGAGATTACCGGGATTATTACCCGCCCAAGCGGTCCAAGAACGGCGTGAATACCCAGACCAGTTGGGTGGGCCAGACGGGCATGTTACCTACTTACGACACGGTCAGCGCGGCGGATCGGTGGCTGTCTGAGTACCTGGTCAGGGCGGATCGCCGTGCAAGGGTGGAGGTGGCCCGTTGTCCCAGTGACAAGACCAGCCCGGCGGGCACGGGTCGTTCCACCTTCGAGGACTACGGGGCGTCTTACACCGCCAATCTGTATTTCCCGCAAGGGCAGGGCAATCCCGTGATCTTCAGTCTCAACGTGGATGACGCCACCACCATCAAGGCCAGCATGATCGCCCGGCCCAGCCGCTTCGTCGTCTTCAGTTCGTGGGGCGCGTACCGTGTGGGCTGGTATTCTGAAGATGCCACGATCAACCCTCCCATAAGCGCTTTGATGTGGCATCGGAACAGTTACCGCTGGAGCACGCTTTTTGGCGACGGGCATACGGCGTTCATCAAGTACGACCCCAAATTCGGCCCGACCAATGCACCGGATTACTCCTTTGACCGGCGATTCTAAATTCTCAATTGGCAAAACTCACTGTAATGATGGTTCCACGTAAACCCCAAACCCAAAACACCCGAAAATGAAAACGACTCCTAACCCACGCTGCAAACTGGTCAGCGCCATTCTCTCAATTGCACTGCTACTCGGAGCGTTAGTTGTATCGCACGCTTCTTCCACCATCATCCTGAGCTACAACGCCGGCAGCAACGGTATGCCGGCTGTCGCGCCCGATCCGACCACGGTCGAGGGCGGCAGTTGGTTTCTGAGCCCTGTGAATCCCGGACCGGACATGCTCACTGAGGGGCTGAGTCCGGACCCGCTTCACCCCAATCTCAATGCCTGGCGAACGCTGGACAACCTCACGACCGCCGGCGGCAACCTCATCCGCAAGATACCCACAGAGGAACAAGTCAGGAACGCGGTGTGGTGCGGCTGGAAAGCCTCGGCCTATCTGCGCGTCGTTGACCCGGTCCCTGGCAACGCCGGCACGATCACCATCCTGTTTCAATTCGGCAGCACGAACGCGATCATGAACCGTCGGTATCTTGCTTACGCGGACATTGATCCGAATGGCGCGTTGTACGCCAGTTCCACCACGGCCACGGTGATCATCACGACCAACACCACCGAGGCGCTGGCTTATCATCTCTACGAAATCGTTTATGACAGTGCCACCCGCACTGCCCAGCTGCGCGTGGACGGGCGGGTCGTGCATAGCAACTGGCCGTCCCTGACCATTCCAGCCTCCGTGGACGGCTGTCTGTGGGGCAGCGGCTCCACCGCGGGGCGGGGCGACGGCTATTTCAACCAGGTGACAGTTGAAGTCAACGACCTGGCTCCGACCACCGTGACCCTGCATCCCATCAGTGCGGCGAAGGATGTGGCCGAGGCTGTGACCTTCACGGCTGATTTCACCGGCAGCGCCACCAACTTGCAGTGGTACAAGGATGAGGCGCCCATTCCCGGCGCCAATCAGCGCAGTTACACCATCCCCAATCTGGTGCCCAGCGACGGGGGCGCGTACAAGATGGGCATTGCCGATCCACAGACGGGCACGGAGGTCTTCACCGCGGACGCCACCCTGACGATCAACGTGGACACCACCCCACCCACGGTCGTGAGTGTGCAGCCGTTGCTCACGCTCCAACACATCCGGGTGACGTTCTCCGAGGGCATTGACCCCGGGACCGCGCAAAATCCAGCAAACTACCAGTTCGTCGGCGACGCGCTGACCGTCTCCAGCGTCACGCTCGTGGACCTGATAACCGTAATGCTGCAAACTTCGGAACAGTTACCCAACAGCGGCTACGAGCTTACCCTTAGCGGCATCCAGGACCAGTCCGCCAATGCGATGCTCACTGTCACCCGACCGTTCACTTCTGCGAATCTGGTGCCGGTTGTCGTGTACAACGCTGGCCTCGAAGGCCATCCGCCGGTGGCGCCCGATCCGTCGTCCGTGGAAGGCGGCCGTTGGACTCATGCGCAAGGCACCAACGAGTTGCTCTCAACCACGGGTTACTCGCCGGATGGCGTGAGCGGATTGAACGCCTGGAACATCACCGACATGACGCCGCAGGTCGGCCAGTTCAACCACTATCGCTGGTGGTTTCCAAAGGAATCACACGATTTTGCCCGCACCAATGGCTGGCGCTACCGCGTTCGCTCCCGGATGGTGGATGATTTCAATGCCGGCGTATGTCTGAACATGCTTTACGGGGACGCCACCGGCCGGCGTTATCTGGTGTTTTTCGACTGGACAGGGATTGATGTGGACCTAACCGCCCAGTTGGGCGGCGGCATAACCACCAACCTGACGGCGGGAGGGATTGGAGCCGCGGATTATCACACTCACGAAATCGTGTTCGATCCCGCGACGCAGCGCGCTTCGTATTATTTCAATGGAACGTTGATCTTCTCAGGATGGAACGGCGACGCTTCCGCAGCTTACAATGGGCCGCAGTTCGGTGCCGACTCCAGCGCCGGCCAGGGCAGTATGAATTACAACCTGGTGGAATTCAGCGTCAACAATGCCAATACCGTGCTTGAATTCGTAACGAATCCGGCCAGCGCCAAAGTTGCGCCCGGAGCGGGCGTCACCATCGAGGGTCTCGCCAGTGGGTTTGTTGGCGGGTATCAGTGGTACAAGGATGGCACCGCCATTCCCGGGGCAACGGCGCGCACCTACACCATCGCCTCCATCTCCGAGGAGCATCAGGGGAACTATACCTTGAAAGCTTTCAACTCGACGATGGAAGTTGAGAGCGCCGCCGCCACGCTCAACGTGGTTGCGTTCCCCGAACTCAACATTACCGCTGCCGAAGGCCTTATCACCGTCTCGTTCACCGGCACATTGCAGTCGGCTGACAACATCACCGGTCCTTTCAGCGATATTGACCCGCAACCCGTGAGTCCGCTGATTCTCACAAATCCGCCGGGATCACTGTTTTTCCGTTCGCGCAAGTAAGGGCAACCAACACAGAACCAAGGCGGTCATGGGGCACACGAGGACCATGGACACATCTCCCGGTGCTCCTGACGCCGCCGGCGTGCGGTTCGATTTACAACCACCGAAGTAATGTTAATGATGCACCCGCGTCAACTAAACTGCATTTGAGATTATGAACCCAATCCGACTGGCTGGCCTGATCGCGGCCACGCATACACCCTTTCACGCCGACGGCGCGCTCAACCTTGCGATGGTTGAAACCCAGGCAGCCCATTTGCTCCGCCACGACATCCGCTCCGTGTTCATCAGCGGCAGCACGGGGGAAAGTCATTCACTGACCTTGCAGGAGCGACTGGAATTGACCCAGCGATGGACCGAAGTGGCGCAAGGAACTCCGCTCAAAGTGCTGGTGCATGTCGGCTCAAATTGTCTGGATGACGCGAAAGTGCTCACGGTTCAGGCAGCCCGCTTGGGCGCGGCAGCCATTGCCGCGCTCGCGCCGTCCTACTTCAAACCCCGCACGCTGGGGATGCTGGTCGAGTGGTGCGCCGTGATTGCGGCGGCCGCGCCGGAAACGCCATTCTATTACTACGACATACCGTCCGCTACCGGCGTCCGGTTTCCGATGCGGGAGTTTCTCGTCCAAGCGGCGGATCGCATTCCCACGTTGGCGGGCATCAAGTACACGAACTACGACCTGGTGGATTTCCAGTTTTGCCTGCGCGTGGACGACGGCGCGTTCGACATCGCGTGGGGTGGGGACGATGCCCTGCTGCCGGCGCTGGCACTCGGCGCGCAGGCTGCCATCGGCACCAGTTACAATTTTGCGGCCCCGCTCTTCCACCGGTTGATTCAGAACTTTCACGACGGCGATCTCGAAGCGGCGCGAAAGGAGCAATTCCGCGCGCTGCAACTCTTTCGACTGCTCGATGATCACGGCTTGCTGGGGGCCACCAAGGCCATCATGAAGCTGTTGGGCGTGGATGTCGGCCCGGCCCGCCTGCCGTTGGTCAATCCATCCCCCGAGCAACTTGGCAGTCTCCACGGCAGGCTGGAGCGGCTTGGCTTCTTTGACTGGATTGCCGAAGGGAATGTTGTGCCCACAAGGACGTGATGACAGCGCAGGCTGACGGGGCGTTGCCACCGTCGCACGAACGATGACTCGCCGGCGCCAGATTGTTCAGTCCTTTACCAAACCCGTGACTTCAAACCTCGTGTAGATCTCGTCGCGGGACAAACGGCCCGACTTGTCGCGGGAGTGAAAGCTGAAGGTTTCCGTTCCGTCCACGTTGCTGCGCCAGACGAGATTCGTACCCGTGCCCTGATAAATCGTCTCCCCATTCGCGCGGCGGATCACGGTTTCGGCAAAACTGCTCTGGCGGAAATTCACCCACGAGAAGGTCACTGTCTTCCCATCAGCGGAGCGGGTCACTTCCAAGTCCAGTGGCGGCGCGGGGTCAAGTCTGGCGAGTTTCGCGGGTGTTTCCGGCGGGCGACCGTAACCGCCGTCCTCGCGCCAGCCCTCTGCGTAGAAACTGGAGCTTTGGCGCAAGTGCTGCCGCGCGTCCCAGGCATTGTAGCCCGGATTCGCGTCGAAAATCTCCGCGAACTTCCCGGCAAGGGTCACCGTCTCCAACAACGCGGGATCATTCAACCCAAACCCCCGGGCGCTGGTGTTGTCCACAAACTCCAGCCCCGGCCCCATCGTGCGCGGCCAGTTGGTGGCGCTGCTGCCGACCGTCACCGCTGAAAACAAGCGCGGCGGCGATGGCGTGCGCGTGGTCATCGTCTGGGCGAAACGCGCCATTGCATGGTGGGGCAGCACCACCAGAATTCCGGCCGCCGCCGCACGATCCCATTCGGTCTTGTAGTGAAACAGGTTGGTTTCCGAGCGGGTCAACGGGGCGAGAATCATGCGGTAATTGTTGCTGATGGCGTAATCCACCATCGCCCCCACGTCCGGCAGCACGGCGACCAACGGCCCGGTGGAAAAATTCGTGAACTGGTCATAAACCGGATTGCCGCGCCGGTACACCATGTCGCAAACCCAATTCGTCGCGAGCCGTTCAAAGCGACTATAGAGAGCGGAGTTGATGCCATCCTCCTTGGGCGGCGCCCCAATCACGAGGCAGGTTTGGTTCAAGCTGAAGTTCAGCCCGCTGACCGTGCGCGTCTGAAATGTTTCCATTCGCGACGTGTCGCCCGCGCGATTCTTCGACCAGTAACGGAATGTCGCGTCGCCGTCCACGTCGCCAGACCAGGTGAAGTTCGTGCCCGTCCCTTCGTAGAGAACCCGGCCATCTTCCCGCGCAATCACGGTGGCGGCGAAGTCGGATTGGTGGAAGTTCCGCCAGGTGAAGTGGACCTGCCGACGATTGCGGGATTTCAACGCGCGAAATTCCAGCGGCGGACCCGGCCGCAGTTTGCCGATGACCGCATTTTCATTCACCCGGCCAAAGCCATTGGTTTCATTCCAACCTTTCTCCCAGAAACTCGCCGCCTGTCGCAGATGCTGCCGGGCGTCCCAGATGTTGTAGTGCGGATGCGCGTCGAGAATCTTTGCGAATTTGGCGGCGACCGCCTGATTGGCCCAGCTTTGTGCGGCGTCCTCGAAATTCGAGTGCGACGCCCACACCGGCAGGGCGTCAATCAATTCCACGGCCGGCCCGTAGGAGGAGGTATTCATCCGACTTCCGCCCGCGACACTGATCGCCGCGTGCAGACCGGGCGTGGCCTCAAAGCGAAACCCCGCCGTGTTGTTGCCCTGCGGCGCGAAAGGCATCATGCCGTTGTCCAGCGCGCGGCCCCAGAATCGCATCGCGTATCCGCCCGCGCCGTTATTGATCACGATGCGATAGCCCAACTGATGCCGCCCGATATAGTCGAACAATTCCTCAATTGGGGTGTTGGTCGGATTCATGCCGAGGCTGCGCATGAGGTCCCACGACATATCGCAGGTCCAACCTTTCTTCGGATCGTTGGCAGGATTGCCCACCAATTTCAGAAAATTCACCTTCGCGCCTTCAGCATGCGTCATCCCCGCGCCGGGCGCACGATTTGCCGACCCCAGCACCAGCGCCTTGCGTTGGTGGGATGGCTTGGCGGGAATTGCGGCCGCCGCCTGCGGCGGGTTTTCGGAGGTCGCAACCGCCGCTTTCCTCTGCGCGCCGGACACACAAGCAACCAGCACGACACTAACCAAGACAAATCCCGCCAGCCGCGGCAGCAGGGCGCGAGACGGGTTGGAAGGTGAATCAGCCATCACGCACTAATATGGCGAAGGTCGGGGCAAATTGAAAGCATGTGCTTCCCACCCGACCTGCGACCACCCGCGCAATGGAGTGGGGCAATTCTCGACTCTCACTGAATTGCTGCGCCGCACCGCGAGGATCCAACGGGGACTTTATTGCTCCCAGCCACCGTTACCGCAACGGTTTGAGATGCGTGTGCGGTTCGTTGTCGGGCAATTGATCCCACGCGAGTTTCTCGTCCGCTGCCGGCACGTAACGTTCCGGCAGGCCCAGTTCCTTGAGGATGAGGTTCCGCGCCATCGGAATGCCCACGGTCTTGTAGAACGCGAGGTGGCGATTGAAGCCCTGCCGGCCAAAGCCACAATCGGTCGAGAGCACCAGCTTGTCGGCGGGAATGTGCTTGAGGCAGCGGCGAATCCGGTCGGCGATGACATTCGGAAAATCCGCCTGCAACGTGCGATGGCTGATGACGCCCACGGCGATTTTCTTTTTGAGCTTGGTCTTGTAGGCGTCGAACAACGGCAGTTCCTTGAAGTTGTTTTCCGTGGCTTCAATCGTCCACACGTCGCCCTTGAGGCGTTCGAGATAAATCTCCATCGAATTCGCGTAGGATTCGTCGCTGAAAACTTTTTGCATGTTGGGATTGCCCCAGCAGGTGTGAATCCAGACCTCCACGCCGTCCAGTCCTTCGACCTCGCGGTTGAAGGCGTCCACGAGGAAATTGATGAACTCTTTCATTTCGGGATTGTAACGGGCCATGAAATGCAGTGTCGGCTCTTCCACCTGAATCACCTTGCAACCCGACGCGGCGAGCTGGCGCAACTCCTTGTTCATCGCCTCGGCCATGTCCCAGATCAATTGCTTCTTGTCGTCGAGATCATAGTTGGGTGTGTGGCTGTCGAGGAAGAACGCCAGCACCTGGGCCGAGCAGGTGCCAAATTTCACGGGCCGGCCCGCGGCGGCGGCGGCCTGCTGGGCCACGCGCCAGATTTTGGCGTATTCGAGCGGATTTTTCGGATCGTGCTCGACCTTTCCGGTCACGCGCGGCCAGCGCCAGGTCTTGTAGATTGAATCCAGCATGGTGCCGACCGGATACGAGAGGAGCGGCGAACGTGTCTTCTCGGTCTGCAATTCCTCATGCTCGAATCCCTTCCAACGCTGAAGCATGTAATGATGCCAGGAGCGGCCCGCCACGTCTTCGTCCAGGTGGTAATCGCCGGTGGTGAGAATGTCCAATCCGGCGCGCGCCTGGTCGGAAACCACGATCGCGTGGGCGTCAGAAAACTGCTCGCGATACCACGGGTCCATCATGGCGGTGTCGAGCGGGCGACCCCACATGTTCATGTTGTACCAACGCGGGCGCGGCCAGGAGCCGGTGACGGTGGCGGGGAGCACCAGATCTTTGGTGGCAGTGAATGACATGATTCGTATTCCTTTCTTGGGTGTTGGTTTAGTGTGGCCGTCGCGATGAGAACATTGGCTCGAGCGTGGATAAGGTGTGGTTCGGGCGAGTCGTTTGCGGGAGGTTCATCGGCAGCTTCGCTCTTCAACTTTGGACGGGCATCGGAACCATGCACCAGCGTCAGCCGGTAGCGTCGGTCTTCCAACCGGCAAACGGTGGGCCGACTGGAAAGTCGGCGCTACGGGGTTCTGGTTCACGGAAAGGTTTATGTCTGAAGCCAGCCGCGCCGACAAGCGGAAAACCGCAATATTCCCGTCGAATGAACTCAACCGAGCCGGCGGATGCTTGGGATCATTCGTATCGCAATGACTCAATCGGGTCCAGGTTCGCCGCCTTGTAGGCAGGATAGGTGCCGAACACGATGCCCACGATGGAGCAGATTGCCAGGCCCAGCACAATCCAGTCGAAGGGAATGGCGGGCGGGACTTTGAAGAACACGGCCGTGGCGTTGCCGCCCAGAATGCCGAGCACCACACCAATCACGCCGCCCACTTCGCACAACACCACCGCTTCCATGATGAATTGCGTCATGATGTTGCGTTTCTTGGCGCCGATGGCGCGGCGGATGCCGATTTCGCGCGTCCGCTCCGTGACCGAGACGAGCATGATGTTCATGATGCCGATGCCCGCCGCCAGCAGCGCAATCGAACTGACCACCACCACACCAATCCGCACCGCAACGGTGAAGGTGTTGAACTGCTCGATCAGCGAATCGTTGGAGAATAATTCAAAATCGTCCTCTGCGCCCGGGGGCACTTTCCGCGCCACGCGCAGGATGCCGCGCACTTCCTCCTGGCAATCCTCGAAGCTGGCTGCGTCGCGCGCTTGCACCAAAATGGTCAGGCTTGCCCACCAGCGGCCAAACCGGTCCAGTGCGGTGGTGATGGGCACGATGGCGAAGTTGTCTTGCTGTCCGCCGAGTGAAGCGCCCTTGGGTTCGAGCACGCCAATCACGGTGTAGTTGATGCCGTTGAGCTTGAGCCGTTCCCCGACGGCCGAGCCGAAGGGGAACACTGTCTTTGCCAGCGTGGCGCCGAGCACGCAAACATCACGCGCGTTCTCGACGTCGCTTTCCATCAAACCGCGGCCCTCGGCGACCGTCCAGTTGCGCGCGGGGAAGCTGCCGGGCGTTTCCCCAAGCATCCGCACGTCCGGTGCGGTTTTTTGAAAGCGCGTTTCCACTTGGCCACCCCAGAAATTTCCTTCGAGGCCCACGGCGCCGGCCAACGTGGCTTTCTGCACCACCTGCTGGCCGTGCGCGAGGGAGATGTTCTTGCGCCGCCAATACTTCTCCCAGTCCTTCGGTCCGCCGAACTGCACCGCGGGCCACTTCTGAATCGCAAACGTGTGGCTGCCCAACTGGCTCATCTCCGTCTCGATGTTGCGTTTCAACACGCGCATCGCGGTCATCACGACAATGATCGAGAACACGCCGATCAACACGCCCAGCAACGTGAGCGCGGAACGTAGTTTGTGCGACGCCAGCGCGTTCATCGCCATGGCGAAGCTTTCGCGGGCTTCGGCCAGGAACAGGGTTGAGCCGCGTGCTTTCATCATTCGCTCCGCAACGCATCCACCGGATTCATGCGCGCCGCGCGCCAGGCGGGCAGAAAGCCGGACACCAATCCCGTGACCAGCGACACCGCCAGCGCGAGGCCCGCAATCTTCAGCGACATCGTTGCCGGCAGAAATCGCTGCATAACGAGCGTCAACGGCCAGGCAATGGCCAGCGCAATGAGGCCGCCCAGCACGCAAATGCAGCCAGCCTCAGTCAGAAATTGCAGGAGAATTGTCCGCCGTTTGGCGCCGATGGCTTTGCGGATGCCAATCTCGCGCGTGCGCTCCGCCACGGAGACGAACATGATGTTCATGATGCCAATCCCGCCGACGAACAACGAAAGTCCGGTGATAAACAGGCCGATGCCCGCAATCGTGCCAGCGACCTTGTTGAACATCTCGACGAATTGATCCTGCTGGTTGATGGAGAAGTCATCGGGTTCGTTCGGCGCGAGGCGGCGCACCCGGCGCATGACGTGGCGCAATTCCTCGCGCGCCTCATCCAGTTGTACCAACTCCCGGGCTTTCACCTGGATCTGCAGATCGGGATCGTAGCGAAAGGACGTGATGAACTGTTGCAGCGGAATGATCACGCGATTGTCCAGACTGAATACGCCCAGAAACGATCCTTGCTTCTCGAGCACACCGATGACTTCAAAGGGCTGCGGACCGATCTTGATGCGGTGTCCCAGGGGCGAAGCGTTTTGAAACAGATTGGTGGCCACTTCCGTGCCGATGACGCACACCGGACGGCCACCGGCGGCGTCCGCGACGGAAAGAAAGCGGCCTTCCTGGACGCCGGTGCCACCAGCATTTTGAAATTCCTCGGTCGCGCCCACGACAAAAACCGTGCTGGCGCTGCGGTTGCGATATTTCACCGGCAGGATGGCGTCCGTAGTTGGCGAAACCGCCGCCGAGAGTGTCAGTTGCCGTGCCAGCGCTTCGGCTTCGGGCAACCGGATGGGCCGGCGCTTCTGCGCTTTCATCCAATCACCCTCGGTGCGGTTGATCCAATTGAAACGCTCGACGTAGAAAACGTCCGCGCCCAACGTGGAAATGCTGCGCAGGAAGGCGCGGTTCAATCCCTCAATGGCCGTGCCCATCAGGGTCACGGTGACGATGCCAATGACGATGCCCAACGTGGTGAGCACCGAACGCATCTTGTTGGCGCGAATGGCGTCCCATGAAATGCCAAACCCTTCGCGGATTTCAGTGAGGAAGTTCATGGCGAAACCTTAAGGTGCAAAGTCGTTTCCCCCGCAACAAGAACCGCCGGCTTTGTCGCGTCAGCGTCCTGGAGTGCGGCCTCTCAAACCGTAGCCGCCGACGTGAGGAGGCGGATTCATCCCAGCGCGCAAGCGTCCGCCTCCTAACGTCGGCGGCTACGGGCATGGGCTGGGTAGAATCCAATGCAGTTTTCACGAGCTCACACCGGTTCCGACGGCAGTGGGTTGGAGGCTCGGCGCCACTTGCTCGTCACTCGCGATCAGTCCGTCGCGGATGCGAATGATGCGCCGAGCGTGCCGGGCGACATCTTCCTCGTGTGTCACCACGATGATGGTATGGCCTTTGCGTGCGAGTTCCTCGAACAACGCCATGATTTCCGTGCCGGTCTTGGAATCCAAATTCCCGGTGGGTTCATCGGCCAGGAGAATGGAGGGTTTGTTCACCAACGCGCGGGCCACCGCCACGCGCTGGCGTTGTCCCCCGGAAAGTTCGTTGGGTTTGTGATGCACGCGGTCGGCCAGTCCGACTTGAGCCAAGGATTCCAAGGCCGTCTGGCGGCGTTCGGCGGCCGGCGCGCCGGCGTAGATGAGCGGCAGTTCGACGTTGTGCAACGCGTTGGAGCGCGGCAGCAGGTTGAAGGTCTGAAATACGAATCCGATTTCGCGGTTGCGAACCTCGGCGAGTTGATTGTCATCCATGTCGCTCACATCCGTGCCGTTGAGTTCGTAACGGCCGGAAGTGGCCGTGTCGAGGCAGCCGACCACGTTCATGAGCGTGGATTTACCGGAGCCGGACGGGCCCATGATGGCCACGTATTCGCCGCGCAGGATTTCGAGGGAAACGTCGCGCAACGCGTGGATCGTTTCCGACCCCATCTGGTAACGGCGCGAAATGTTCTGGAGGCGGATGAGGCTCATGAAAGGAAATCCGAAGGTCGAAATCCAAATGCCGCATGAAAACCCAATGCCAAAGCCAACGGAAGCGCTACGCAACAGGCAATGCGTAACCGCAGAGTCAGAGTTCTGAATTCGCTCATCCTTCGGATTCCGGAATTGGATGCTCGGCCTTCGTCACGGATCATTTCTTCTCCTTCCGGTCCTCCTTTTCCGGCGTGCCCTTGCGAATCCGTTTGCCGTCCTCGAGTTCGCGACTGATGGCTTTGTAGCCGCCGGACACCACCTCCTGTCCCTCCGTGAGGCCCTCGGTGATTTCCCAATAACTGTCGTCGCTGATGCCGATCTTGACCGGCACCATTCTCGCGCGGTCCCCGTCCATGACGAACACCACCTCCACGGTCTGGGGAGACTCTTTCGACTTCTTATCCGCCTTGGCCGTGGTGGCGGAGGTGGTGTCAGTGGGGCCATTCCCGGCGGTGGAACCTGTATCCTGGGAGTTTGTGGCCAGTTTGGGTTTTGCCTTTTCCTTGGGCAACCGCGCGGTGACGCTGGCAAAGGGCACGGTGAGGACGTTGGTGCGGTAACGGGTTTCGATTTCCGTGCTGACCGACATGCCGGGACGGAATTGCTCCTTCTCATTCACGCGAATCTTCACCTCGAACTTGGTGGCTTCCTGGCTCTGGCCGCCACCAAAGCCCGCGCCCTTTGAGGAGTTGGCAATTTCCGTGACCACGCCGGTGAACTTGCGGTCCTTGAAGGCATCCACTTCCAGCCGGGCCTTTTGTCCCGGCGCAATCAACACCACGTCGCTCTCACCGATGTCCACGCGCGCCTCCATCTCGTTCAGGTCGGCGATAATCATGACCTCCGTGCCGGCCATGGTGGCGGTGCCGACAACGCGTTCCCCGACCTGCGAATTTAGCTTGCTGATGGTGCCAGTAAGCGGTGAAACGATCGTGGTCTTGGCCAGTTCCTCTTCGGCGCGGGCCAGCGAGGCGCTGGACATTTCGACCTGATGCTTGGCACTGGTGGCCTGCGCCCGGGCCACTTCGCAGGCCGTGCGCGCTTCGGTAAACACGGACTCCGAAATGAGCCGGTTACGAAACATTTCCTCATGGCGCTTCAACTCGGCTTCGGCGCGTTCGAGATTGGCCTGCGCCACCGCCTGGCCCGCGAGCGAGGAATTGTAAGCAGCTCGGGCCTGGTTGCGGTTGGCAGTGTAAAAATCGGGTTTGATCTTCAAAATCAAATCGCCCTTTTGCACGGGCTGTCCCTCCTTGACGGGCAAGGCGATGATCTCGCCGCTGACTTCGGGGCTGATCTTAACCTGCAAGACGGGTTGAATGCGGCCATTGGCGACGACGATTTCGGTGAGGTTGCGGCGCGCCACTTTCTCGGCCTGCACCGTGATCACGACTTCGCGTTTGCGAAACACGGCCATCGCGGTCAACCCGGCCAGGGTCAGGGCAATGACGGTGAAAACGATGATTTTGCGGCGCTTCTTTGGATTTGGCATTGTTTCGATCCTTCAGTTAAGACACGACAGCAACGAGATTGTTTCGCGGAAGTTTCCTTGCGCCACCCCGACTCCCTGCGGGACGGGGGCTAACCCGCAAACCGGGTCGCGATGGCGGAAAAAGCACCCAGACCCACGGACAGCACCAGCCAGAAGACGATCAGCGGCATCACCGCGCGGATGAACGGCACGCCGGCCAACCGCGCCAGCCCCGAGGCCATCACTCCCACCTGCCATACATCAAACAAATTCACCATGGCGAGCAGCATGTGGGTGATGTTCTTCTCATCGAACTCGCCCACGGTGAGCGCCAGGCTGGGGGACGCGGCGGGATTACTGAAATTCACCCGCAGCAACAACGCCACAATGGCCCCCAGCACTCCGATCATCCCCGCCAGGCCGGACACCTCAGCCGCCTTCATATACCCGATCCGGGCCTGCAACAACCAGCGCGCCACCAGCCACAGCACCAACGCCCAGAAAAAAACGCGCGCAAAGCTGTAGAACACCACGCCCACCGAGCCCATCACCTTCTGGAACGCGCCCCCAAAAAACTTTCCCACCGCCGCCATCTGTTGATCCGCCTGTTCGCGCGTCAGCTTGCCCGCCTGGATCAACTCCTCGAACTTCTTTTCCATCGCCTGCTCCTGCTTTTCGCGGAGTTGTTGCTGGATGGCCGGCTGGCTCAACACGATGACCACCGAAACGATGCCCACCACACAGCCAATCAAAGCCGGTACGAGCCAGTTACCCACAGAGCGGCGGGTGGATTTGACCTCATCAAAAACATCGCCCGGAACGGCGAAGACATTCATCAGCCGGGCCGGCAGCGACATGGTTGGCTCTCCGGGCGCGGCGGGCGGCGGCGGCGTTTCCAAAATCGGCGGCGGCTGGTCCATGTTGGCAACTTTCAATGAAGCCCCGAGGGCTGACGAGGGCAGCTTGCGCCACGTTCGCCGGAATGTCCAGCACCCAGACGCGATACAGAAAAGTTCTCCCAGCGGGAGAGGGTCAGGGTGAGGGAGAATCGTCATTCTTTCAATCCATGGTCGCGGTTGAGCTAGCCGGGCTTTCCTGCGGAAGCCGACCCAGCACTGAGATGACCGCTTTCGATGAAGCACCGATTTTCAAATCGCCTGAAAGCGCGGCAAACACAATTGCCCCCCACCGCGTCACTTCCCCTCTGCAATCAAATCAAACCGCCGGCTGAACTCGGTGAGCTCCAACCCGCCGTCCTCAATCGTCGCCCACCCGTCGTAGCCAATGTCGCTGAGGGCGCGCCGCACCACGGGCCAGTCAATGCTGCCGTCGCGCGGATGCACGAACTTCCCGCCTTTGCCGTCGGGGTTCAGCTTGAAATCCTTGATATGCACTTTCGCGATCAACGGGCCGAGGGCCTTGATCCAGTCCTGCGGCGGTGAATATTTCACATGATTGCCGATGTCGAAGTACGACTTCACCCACGGACTGGCGAACGACGCGATGAAATGTTTGTAGAGCGCCGGTTGCACCCAGAGATTGTTCCAGACGTTTTCCAGGGCGATGATCACCTTCAATGCCTCGGCCAGCGGAATCAGTTTCTCGACCGCGACGCGCGAAGTGTCCGTGGCCCGGTTCTGGGCCTTGATGTAGGCCGCGAATTTCGAGTTGTCGCCCGCCGCCACGCGTGTGACGTGGCCGGTCTTTTCATCAAAGGCGATGTCAAATTCCCATGGCTCCGGAATGGGCATGCCGCCTACGCGACAGGGCACGACAAGAATCGCATCCGCGCCGTAAGCCCTGGCCGCGCGCAGCGCCAGGCGGACTTTCTCCAGTGAATCCTCCACCTTCTTTGGCTCGTCGCTGTTGAATTCCATCCACCCGCGCAGCACGGAATGAACTTTCATGCCCAGCTTCTCGGCGACCGCGCGGCCAGCGGCTGCTTCCGGTTCAGGACAAACATGGTTCGTCTCGACCCCTTCAAAGCCAGCGGCCTTCAGCGGCGTCAAGGCATTCTCCGTGACCTCCTTCACGATCATGGCTTTGTGGAGTCTGCCGGTGAAGTTCGCTGCTCGCAGGGGCAGACCGGACAGCATTGTGGCAAAGCTGATGGCGGTGGTATTGGTGATGAATTGGCGACGATTCATGGAATGAAACATCGGCATGTATTGCGGCGGGAAGATTTCAGTGTCAAGTGATTTGCCGCCATTTTGCTTGTCGCTTCGCTGGCAAATCCTCATGCTCCGGCGCGCAATTGAAACCATATTCTTATGAGTGACCACAACATCCGATCCTTCGCTCCTCAACGGTTGGCTGCCAGCATTGTGTTGCTGATCGCAACTCTGCTGGGGGCGAACTTGGCGTTTGCCGCCAGTTCGGCGCCGCCGCCCTTGAAGCCTGCGGACAATTTCCACCTCACCATTCCCCGGTCCGCTTTGGGGCGGGAGTATCTGATGTCCATGTCCGTGATTCCGCAATCGCTGGCGGCCACGAGCCGCGGCTTGTCCGGCAAGGTGGTGCAGTTCGAGTTATTCCACGATGGCGTGGACATGTATGAAACCACCGAGGGCATCGTGGTGACCAAAGACCTGCCCTCGCGGTTGTTGCTGGCCAAGTTCCCGATCGTGGCCGAGGACAACAACAGCATCGTGATTGATTTCAATCGCGGCATGCGCCAGGTGTTCAGCCAGGGCTGGTATTCCACCGGCGCCGGCTTCCGGCCCTCGGCGGGGGAAACCGTTGAGGAAGTGCCCGAAAGCCGCGTGTTTGCCGTGTCCGAGATGGGCGACCAACTGGTGATCCGCCAGAGCGTGCAATCCCGCAGCCGTGAGTTTGCGCAAAACGTCCATTCGCGTCACGAAGTCCGGTACTTTTTCATCCCGTACACCAAGGGGGATTTCACGGCCAAGGAAATGCCCGACCATGAAACGCGTTACGCGCGCTTTTGGGAATTGCCCGGGCGCATCGAGCCGGAGTCGGGGCGCACCACGGTAAAGATGGGCCGGTTCGATCTCACGGAGCCGGTGACGTTCTATTACAGCGCCAACACGCCGGACGAGTACGTGCAAGCGGTCAAAGACGGCATCCTCTACTGGAACCGCGCGTTCGGGCGCGACGTCGTCAAGGCGGAGGCGGCCCCCGAAGGCGTCACGGCGCCGGACGCACGTTACAATGTTGTCCAGTGGGTGCCGTGGGATAGCGCCGGATTCGCCTACGCGGACGTGTTGTTTGATCCGTTGACCGGTCGCGCGCGGCATGGGCAGGCTTACATCACCAGTGTGTTCGGCATGAGCGGCAAGGCGCGGGCGCGGGCATTGTTGCGAACCATGCGGGAGGTCGCCGACGAAGGCAAGAAGGACAAGGGCGACGACAAACCCAAACACTCAGCCATGCACTGGCTCGACGGACACACCGCCTGCCAGCTTGATCCCGTGGCGTTCGCGCAGCAGATGGCCGACGGCTTGCAGGAACTGCTCGCGAACGAGGAACTCACCGACGAAGCCGTGTTGCGCGCCTCGCAGGATTACGTGCGCGAAGTCGTAGCCCACGAAGTCGGCCACGTCATCGGTTTGCGGCACAACTTTGGCGGCAGCCTCGCGGCCACCCTGAGTCCAAAGGAACTCGACGAAGCCGTGAAGGCGTACATCACGGGCAAAGACCTTGATCAGTATCAGGGCAAACTCGTCAGCAGTTCGGTGATGGAATACATCCCGTTCAAGGCCGCCATGCTCGTGGGCTGGCAGATGCGGGCCACCACCAACGTCCTGCCGCACGACCGCGCCGCCATTCAATGGGGTTACTTCGATGACAAAGCGGTCGTGACGAACAAGATGTTGTTCGCCACCGACCAGGACGCCATTCGTTACGGCGACGTGGCCACGTTTGATTACGGCAGCGATCCCATACTGGGGGCCTATGGCGATTTGCGCGACCTGATTCATAATATTCCGAACGCCGTGATTGAAACCTTTGTCCGTGCCCGCGCGCCGCGCGATCCGCGGGACCGCGTGCCGCTGGAGCGGGTGAATCTTTCTTTCCGCGTCTATGCCAACCAGATCGGGGCGCAGCATGACCGGTTATTGACTTGGTTCCGCGCAACGACCCGTTCGCTGAAGGTTGAGAACCAGTTCGACTTCATCGGCGAATTGAACGAACGCGAGCGGCAGCAGGCGCACTGGCAGGCGCTGACCAATCAACTGGAACGCTTGGGTGGGCTGGACCGCGCGGTTTTCGCGTGGCAGCCGGTGGAACTCAAGTTGGAACCCAAGAAGGAACCGGAGGGTGTGCTCGCGGCGACGAAAATCTCCGCCAGCAACCTGACGGCGCGGTTGGAAAAGGTCTTGAAGTCCCCCGCCTATGCCACCTTCGTCGGTCTGGATGAGCAGAAGTACAGTTTCACCGAAGAGGAGCAGAAGCTCATCATCGAGCGGGGCAGCAAGATGTTCGCGGAACTGGAGGAGGCGGTGTTGGCGCGGGTGCTGCGCACCTACGAAAACGCCACGCGCGATCTTGGACTCAAGGCCTTTGGCGTGGTCGGCGAGGACGATGCGGTGTCGCAGTTGGAGAAACGGATCATTGAGCTTGCGCGCCAGGTGATTACCGCGAAGAGCGAAACCAACCGCATCAAAGGCCAGGTGGAGAAGTCGCACGTGGAAGTGATCGAATTCAAGTATGATCAGGAAACCCGGATGGCTGCGGCCAAGGCGCTCAACGACAAAACCGGTTCCTTCAGTGCGTGGGCGACCGACGCGAAGGGGACGTTGAACAAGCAGTTGAAGGACGACGTTGAGGCGGCGTTGAACATCGCCAACTTCAAGGCGTTTAAGGATTCCATGCTGTCGCGTCCATTGCGCGAGTGGTATTTGCGGCAGCAGGAAATCTTGAAACTGCTTCCCGCGGCACGACCAACCACGCCCACACCACCCGGCACACCGCCTCCGCCGTCGTCGCAGACCGAAGCGAAGGAGTGAAGCGCACAAACCGGCTGCGTTGGGGCATTGAGGCGAGCCGCCCCGATTAACGGGCGGGATGGTCGGCGTTGGGTTTAACCCAGCAGGCAGGCTTCGACTTCCCCGCTGAAATTGCCGCCAAATCAATCACTGGCTTCGAGTGCGCTGCGGAATTCCGGATGGGTTTGCTTCAGAATGTTGGAGATGCGTGCCTTCTCCTCTGCTTCGAGATAAGCATACTGAGGATGAGGTTCGGTTGGATGCAACGCGTGCGCCAGTCGTTCATAGACCCGGCGCTTCAGGGCAGCGGGCAGCGCGAGGAACGAGTCGGAGTAGATCAGGTAACTACAGCGATTCCGGAACAGCCGTCCTTGGAGATGAAAATCTTTCAAGGACTCGCCCAGGTCCGTGCGGCGGGCGTGGGCGCCAAATGCGGCCTGGAAAGATTTCGCGCCCGCCAGATCTTCCGGCAGCAGGGCTTCGTCCTTGAACAGTAAATCGTCCACCACGTCCTTCGCCGAGCTGTCGAACACGCGCTGGACGCTCTCGTAGGTTAGTTCCTCGGTGATGGGTTCTTTGAGTTCCCGTTGAAGATTGCGTTGATAGGTCAACATCCGCCGGCAGTTGATCCCGGCGCGGGTCAGCGTGTTTTGCATGGCAACCTGATGCTCGAACACCAACAGGGCAACGATGTCGCTGCCGTCAGTTGGGTACAGCCTTTGGTCAAAGAAACTGGAAAGGTCGCTGAGATTTGCGCCGCGCTTCAAGTCCACCAGCAATTGATCCTTCTCGTCGCGGGCGAAGACATTACCCCGATGCAAGCTGCCGCCATGCTGCCCCGTCACATACCAGCCGCCCCAGCGGTTGGTGAAGGGCGTGCGGAAATCCACCACTTCCGTCCCGTGGCGCAACAGCGGCTCGCCCGTCGGCTCGGTGAATACCGAGCGCGCAAACACGCCGGGGATGCCGCGCACGAAGGCGCCGCCGTGACAACTCAGGCATTCGTTGTCCCGCACGATGGGCGCGGCGGCGGCGTTCGGATCGAGGCTGTAAAAGACCGGGCCGAGTGCGGGGTCAATCGCGGCAATTTCAATCAGGCCATAAGGCACCCAGCCCACGTAGCAGGTGTCGGAGAAGTAGATCGCGCGCGGTCGGTCGGGCCGGATGAGTCTGCGTTGGAAACTGGTTTTGGAGAACACCAGCATCTGGCTCTCCACCGGAATGGCCAGTTCCCGCAACAGGGTTTGGAGGATGTCCTTCCCACTGCCGGTGAACCTCAGTTCATCCGCGGTCAACCGCGACTGCAGCCGGGTGACGGCGTCGCGGGCGGGGGTGATAGAGTAATTGATGGGCGGCTGCTCATAGATTTCGGAGCTTTGGGCCTTGGCCCGGTCCGCTCCCAACGCGCCAAGCGTCATGATCGCTACCAATGTTAGTTTGTGCATCTTCCCACAACTGAGTTCGGCTGAGTTTATCCCCAACACGCGGCGATGGAAACCGCAACCCACGGAAAATATAAGGATGAGCCAACCAGGAGATTTTGACTCTCATCAAGCTTTCCAACCACGGCCATGCCGGCGGCTGTCGTTTTGAATCCCGGTCTGCTATAATTTGCCGGGAGGTTGGTATTTGCGGTCTTGAACTCACATGTCCTTTGCATTAAAAACCCTCCCGCTGTGAACGATAATAACGGGCTTTCTTTGGTGACGCCGTGCGTGGTGCCGGTGCTGGATGAATCCTTTCGACCTGCGGTACTGGCCAATCGGGCTTTTCGCAATGAGGCTCGCCAGTCCGGCAGCGCGGTTCCGATTCGAATCGCCCTGGAACAGGCCGATGGCTCCGTTTACCACTTTCACACGGAGGTTTTCTCCGACGATCATCCCCAAGCTGCCGGCAACTACACCTACCTCGAGCGGATTGTAAAGTTTCTGCTCTGGTCGCGCGGTGGCTGGCGAATTTACTTCGATGGACCGGCAACACTCGCATCGCGATTAACCGCGCATTACCGCGAGGATGCCACTGGCAAATTTGATTCCGACATGGTCGGGGCGAAAATGTTTGATCACGCACTGGAGGTCGTAAACACGCCTGACCTGCCGCCGGAGCGGGCTCAAGCAAAGCCCCTCGGACGACATCTCAAGGGTTGCCGCATCGGCTTCGACCTGGGCGGAAGTGACCGCAAAACGGCGGCGGTGATTGACGGTCAGGTGGTGTTTAGCGAGGAAACCGTATGGGATCCTTATTTCCATCCCGACCCGGAATACCATTTCGACGGCATCATGGATTCACTTAGAAAAGCCGCGGCGCATCTCCCGCGCGTGGATGCCATCGGCGGCAGCGCGGCCGGCATTTACGTCAACAATCGGGTGAAGGTCGCTTCGCTGTTCCGCGGTGTTCCACCGGATGTCTTCAATACCCGCGTTAAGAATTTGTTCCTGGACATCAAAAGGGAATGGAACAACGTGCCGTTTGAAGTGGTCAATGACGGTGAAGTCACCGCCCTGGCCGGCTCGATGGCGTTGGGAAAGAACTCCGTGCTCGGCATCGCGCTGGGGACCAGCACGGCGGGTGGTTGGGTGAATAGCGAAGGCAATATCACTTCCTGGATCAATGAACTGGCGTTCGTCCCGGTGGATTACCAGCCGGCGGCGGCGCGCGACGAGTGGTCCGGCGATTATGGCGTCGGCGCGCAGTATTTCTCCCAACAAGCTGTGGGGCGACTATTGCCCGCCGCCGGGATCGAGACGCCGAAAGACTTGCCCTTGCCGGAGAAGCTCAAGCTGGTGCAATCCCTCATGGCGGAAGGCGACGCGCGGGCGCGGAAGGTTTACGAAACCATCGGCGTTTATCTTGGCTATCAAATCGCCCACTTCGCGGACTTCTACGATCTGCGGAATCTGCTCATCCTCGGGCGGGTCACGAGCGGACAAGGCGGTGATACGATTGTGGCTGGCGCGGCGGCGCTGTTGAAGACGGAATTTCCTGAACTGGCACAGCGCATCGAACTCCACGTTCCAGACGAGAAAATGAAGCGTCATGGACAGGCCATCGCGGCGGCGAGCCTGCCGGAGATAGACTGAGTTTTCGACCTCCTT
>JAANMV010000721.1_pt1 | contig 40107 bp, 39 predicted proteins | sample 7279661 | NCBI WGS metagenome assembly JAANMV01 (sample SAMN14094540, study PRJNA606508) | bioreactor metagenome | isolation source: A lab-scale SPAN reactor treating ammonium-rich wastewater day 121 | place: Ireland: Galway | collected 2017-05-16
AGTCCCATCCCCGCCCCCAGGCTCAGCATCGCCGCCAGGCTGTCGACGGCCAAGGTCGCGGGTTCCGCGCTCGGACGAAGCCCCAACTTCGCCTCAAGCTGGGCCGCCAAGTTGAGGCCCATGAAGATCGATGCCGGCGCCACGACCGCCCTCCCCAGACGCATGCCCTGCCCCGAGCCTTCCAGGTATCCGCCGGCCTTCCCACCCAAGGCGGCGCCCAGCTTAAGGGTCCCCAGGCCAAGGACCGAACGGGTCCACTCCGAGGCCAAGGAGCCTTGGGGGCCCGAGTGGAAGGCGCGATGCCCCAAGGCAAAGACGAAGGTCTCCGCCTGGAAGGCCGCTAAGCCCGCCGTCATCCTCGCCCCGATCCCGCGCGAGTACCAAGCCGCCTCCGAGCCGCCCAACAGCCGGGACAGCAAACCGGCCTTGAGCGTCCTGCCGAGGATCGAGGCCCCCAGCATGGGAAAGATCGTCGCGGGGTCCGTGGCCCCTCCCGCGAAGTGGCGCAGCAAAAATTCCGCGCGAGGCCCCGCCGGCCCTCGCCCCATCCGCGCGTCGCGCTCGCGCAAGGCCATTTCTCGAATCCGAGCGGGCCTACGCCCCTCGTCGAGCGCCTCAGCCAGGACGCTCAGGCCGGCGACCTGAGACGCGGCCTGCGCCTCGCCGTCGAAGCGCAACCAAAAGTTCAGGAGTTGTTCGAAGAAAAGTTCGGGGTCTTGCTCGGCGGCGATCGCCGAGAGCTCCGCGAAACGAGCCGCCCCGACGTGGGACAGGATCTCGTCGCGCTCGCCCGGGGACAAGGAGGCGAGGGCGGCCCTCGGATCGCCGTTTGCTTCCAGTCCTCGGATCAAGGCGGAAACGGCGACCTCGTCCCGGCAGTCCATCGCCAGGGCCCGAAACGCCGCGGATACATGGCGCCGCAACTCCGCCGGTCGGGGGTATCGAGACGTCGTGCCCGCGTTGGACCCGAGACCCAAGGTCCGGGAATGGATAAAGTGCCCACCGTTCATAGAACGGGAGGGAAATCGGCCGATGGCGGAGAAGGTTGCCTGGACCCCCTGCCCTGGGCTAACCAGGCGGAAATACCGCAAGGAGGAACCATGACCGCATCCAAGATCATCCGCTGCGGCTGGGCCGGCGAGGACCCGCTTTACGTCCGCTACCACGACGAGGAATGGGGCGTGCCGGTCTTCGACGACCGCAAGCTCTTCGAATTCCTGATCCTCGAGGGGGCCCAGGCGGGCCTCAGCTGGATCACCATCCTGCGCAAGCGCGAAAACTACCGCAAGGCCTTCGCCGGCTTCGACCCGCGCAAGGTCGCGCGCTTCGATGCGGGCGACGTCCGGCGCCTGCTCGGCGACCCGGGCATCGTCCGCAACCGCCTCAAGGTCGAGGCGGCCATCCGCAATGCACGCGCCTTTTTGGAGGTGCAAAAGGAATTCGGCAGCTTCGCCGCGTACAGCTGGGCCTTCGTCGGCGGCAAACCGCGGCACAACGCCTTCCAAAGCCTGAAAGAGGTCCCGGCCAAGACCGAGGTCTCGGACGCCTTCAGCAAGGACATGAAGAAGCGCGGCTTCAACTTCGTCGGCTCGACGATCCTCTACGCGCACATGCAGGCGGTCGGCATGGTCAACGACCACCTGGTCGACTGTTTCCGCCACCGGGAGTGCAAACGCCTGAAATGCGGTTAGCGCGCCGGCAAACTTCCGCCCTTAGCGGCGCACCATCGAGAGGATCTGCGAAACGTCCAGCCCCTGCGCCTTTTGCTGGATCTGGCCCAAATACTTCTCCTGCAGGCCCTGCGCGCCGCTGAGGAGGTCTTGAAAAGCGCCCTTCAGCTGCCCGGAATCGAGACGCCGTCCCTGGGCATAGTAGCTCTTGGCCAACTGCCCCAGGGCGTAGGTGCTGGCGAAGGAGAAGCCCGAACTCGTCGCCTGACGGCCCAGGCCGCCCAAGAGCCCGCCCAGGGATTTATTCAAAAACTTGCCGAGGAATTTCTTCGCGTAGTTCTCGAGGACCTGCGAGGTCATGCCGATGCCGATGGTCGCCATGAAGTCCTTGATGTGCCCGCGATCCAGGCTGAAGCCGTAGCCCTGCCCGATCTCGTAGACCATCTTGGTCTGCAAAGGGATAATCGCCATGGTGGCGAGGGAATTGGGCAAGAGCTCGAGGGCCCCGTTGAGGACGGCGTAGTTCAGGATCGACTTGTCGAGGGCGGCCTCGTCGACCGCCGGCCTCGCGGCGGAGCCGGAGGTCCCGGCGGCCGCGGCCAAGGGCGCGGCGGCCAGCTCTTCGGCCTGATGGAAAATCGGGGCGGCGGCCGCCTCTTCCAGGCCCAGCGCGCGGCGCAGGTCTTCTAAGAATTTCTTTTCGGCCTCGTTGGAGACCCCGTCCGCGTCGCAAACGGCCACCGCCATCTCGTAGGCCAGGAGGCGCCGCTCGCGGCCGTCCAGGGTCTGGACCAGCTGCGGCAAAGCAACCTTCCCCAGCAAGACCTCTTGTTAGACCTGCATGAGATTCAAATTCGGGTCGGAGAAGGATTCCGCCACCTTCTTGAGCTGTTCCCGCTCGGGGCTAGCCTTGTCGCCGTCGGACATCGCCGCCATCAGGCTGATTGCCAGGGTGGCTTTTTCGGGGCCGTATTCCATAGGACACCTTTTCCTTCGAATTCGCTAAACCTTGGGTAACACCGGGGGAAAAAATAGCATCGCGCTATCGCAAAGAACATCATAAATTGCCGCCATGGGGAGAATCGCGTTCCTCAAGCTGCTCCTTATCGGAATCGGCGCCGCCCTGGCGTGGCTGCCGCCGCTCGCGGCGCGTTCCGTGCCGCCTCCACCCCAGGGCTACGTCCTGGGCGAGTCCGGAGTCCCTTCCCCCCAGCCGCAGACCCCCGCGCCGGGCGAAACTTCGCCGAAGGACCTCAAGCCCTTGCTGCTCGTCCTGGGAGGATTGGGGGCCTTCGTCCTGCTCGTCGTCCTGCTGGGCGGTGAAATGACGATCTCGAGCCGCGGGCGCGTGGTCTACCACCGAAAGTTTTCGGGAAAATATGCGGACCTCACGCTGAACTTTTTACAGGTCCTGCTCGCGGGGATTGGACTTGGGGGCAAGCCGGGCTATCGCGGCGGCGGAGGGAAATTCGGCGGCGGAGGCGCCTCGGGAAGTTGGTAGAAAAAACCGGCCTATTCGCCGATCTCGAGCAGCTCGCTATCCTGGCCTACCCGCTCGCCCTCTTGGAACAGGATCTTCTTTACCTTACCGTCCTGCGGGCTCAGGATCTTGTGCTCCATCTTCATCGCCTCGAGCATCATCAAGAGGTCGCCCTTCTTGACCGCCTCGCCGGCCTTGACGAAGACCTTGACCACCTTGCCCGGCATCGGCGAGCTCAAGCCGCCGGCGTGGGCCGCGGCCTTGCCGCCTCGGGCCGCCTTCGGAAAGCGGATCCGGAAATTGCCCTTGGGGAGGTGGACGTCGACGAAATCGGCGTTGCGATAGAAGGCACCGTGAATCCGGTGGCCGCAGTGCCGCACGCTGAAAAAGGGCGGCTCCCAACGCAGGATCTCGACCTTCAGCTCGCGCTCGAGCAGGCGCATCGTGACGAGATCGCCGTCCCGGGACCACTCCGCCGCGGCGGTCTCGCCGCCGATTTGAAACTCGGTCTTCATCAGGCGTTCTTGAATCCTTTCAGCGCGGACAGAGGTTCGGCGCGCGGGGCCTCGGCGCCGGCCGCCGGCCCGGCGCCCCCCTTCCCGGCCAGCGCGGCGATCGCGTAGGCCAGGTCGGGCGCCGGCTTGTCGGGACCGCGCTTTTCCAAATACTCCGCGAGAATATCGGCCACGCTGTGGGTGTGGTAGCGGCCCTCCTGAAAGACCTTGGAATGGAGCGTGTAGCGCAGGAAATCGAGATTGTGCCGAATCCCCAGCAGGACGTAGTCGCGTAGCAAGGCGTCCATCTTCACCAGGGCCTCCTTGCGGTTGAAGCCCACGGCGATCAGCTTGGCGAGCATCGGGTCGTAGAGGGAGAGCACCGGCTTTCCCGCCTCGAGGGCCGAGTCGACGCGGATCCCGGGCCGCTGCGGCTCGACCAGCACCCCGACGCTGCCCTCGGCCGGGAGAAAGTGATTCTCGGGGTCCTCCGCGTAGAGGCGACATTCGACGGCGTGGCCGCGCTGGCGGATGTCCTCCTGCTTCAAGGGCAGCGCGTGCCCCTCCGCGACCAGGATCTGCGCCTTCACCAGGTCGACGCCGGTCACGGCCTCGGTCACCGGGTGCTCGACCTGGAGGCGGGTGTTGACCTCGAGGAAATAGAAATGCCCCGCCTCGTCGACGATGAACTCGACGGTGCCCGCGGAGGCGTAGCCGACCTGCCTCGCGACGCGGAGGGCGGCGGCGCAGATCTCTTCCCGAAATTTAGCGTCGATCGAAGGGGACGGCGTCTCCTCGATCATCTTTTGGTGGCGCCGCTGCACCGAGCACTCGCGCTCGTAGAGGTGCACCAGGTTGCCGTGCTCGTCGCCCAGGATCTGGACCTCGATGTGGCGGGGACGCTCGAGGTATTTTTCCAAAAAGATCGTCTTGTCCTTGAAGAAGGCCAGGGCCTCGCGCTCGGCGGAGCGGGCGGCCTCTTCCAGCTCCTCGGCCTTGTGGACGACGCGCATCCCCTTCCCGCCCCCGCCGGCGGCGGCCTTGATGAGCAGAGGGTAGCCGATCTTGGCGGCGATCTTTTCCAGTTCTTTCCCCGAGGGGAGCTCGCCCTCGAAGCCCGGAACGGTGGGAACCTTGGCCTTCTTGGCCAAAAGCTTGGACTCGACCTTGCTGCCCAAGCGGCGCATGGTCTCGGGGCTGGGGCCGATGAACTTGAAGCCGGCCTGGGCGCAGTCGTCCGCGAAGACGGCGTTTTCGGAGAGGAATCCGTAGCCCGGATGGATGGCCCAAATGCCCGCCTCCTTCGCGATCGCGAGGATCTTGTCGGAGTTGAGATAGGTGTCCTTCACCTCGGCGCCGGGCAGGCGGAAGGCCTCGTCGGCCTCGCGCACGGCAAGCGAGCCGGCATCGGGGTCGGAGTGGACCGCCACCGTCGCGTATCCCAATTCGCGGGCCGCGTGAATGACGCGGCGGGCGATCTCGCCGCGATTGGCGATTAGGATTTTTTTACCTGCTGTCATCCCCCCATCCAATCAGGTTTGCGTTTCGTGAGAAAGGCCACCATACCTTCCTTCCCTTCCTTGCTGCCGCGACGGGCGGCGATCTGGCCGGCGGTGTAGGCACCGATCTTGTCCAAGGCTTGCCCGCCGACCTTCTCGATCAACTTTTTACAATCCGCCAGAGCCGTCGGCGCGCCCTTTTTCAGCTCGCGGATCTTGTCTTGCAGCTTTTCATAAACGTATTCTGGAGTACCCTGGTATTGGATCAGCCCCATTTCCTGGGCCCGGAGCGCCGTGAATTTCTCTCCGGTCAGGAAATATTCTCGGGCATTGGCCTCGCCGATCTTGCGGACCACGAAGGGCGAGATCACCGCCGGGATCAGACCCAGGCGCACCTCGGTGAAGCCGAAGAGCGCGTCCTGGTTGGCGAAGGCCATGTCGACGGCGGCGACCAGCCCCGTGCCGCCGCCCAGCACCGCGCCGTCGATGCGGGCGATGACCGGCTTGGGACAGCGGTAGACCGCCAGCAGCATCTTGTGCAGCTTGAGGGCGTCGGCCTTGTTTTGCGCCGGCGTGTAGGAGGCGACCTTCTTCATCCAATTCAGGTCCGCGCCGGCGCAGAAGGACTCGCCGGCCCCGGCCAGGACGATCACGCGGGTCCCGGGGTCCTTGCCGAACTCGGCGAAGGCCCGGGCCAGCTCGGCGATCATCGCCTCGTTGAAGGCGTTGTGCAGCTCGGGCCGGTTGAGCGTGACGGTGGTGACGCCTTGGTCGCGCTCGATCAGCAGGGTGTCGTAGGGTTTGGCCATAAGGTCCCCTTTTACATGCGAAATACGCCGAAACGGGTCTCCGGGATCGGCGCGTTGTAGGCCGCCGCCAGCCCCATCCCCAGCACCTTGCGGGTGTCCGCGGGGTCGATGATGCCGTCGTCCCAGATCCGCGCCGTCGAGAAATAAGCGCTGCTTTCGGCGGCGTACTTCTCGAGGGTCGGCGCCATGAACTTCGCCTCTTCCGCCGCCGTCATCGGAGGCTGGCCCTTTTCGGCCAGCTGGTCTTTCTTCACGGTGAGCAGGACGTTGGCCGCCTGCTCGCCGCCCATCACGCTGATCCGCGCATTGGGCCACATCCATAGTTGCCGCGGGCCGTAGGCGCGGCCGCACATGCCGTAGTTGCCCGCCCCGTAGGAGCCACCGATCACGACGGTGAACTTGGGCACCCGGGCGTTGGAGACGGCCATGACCATCTTGGCGCCGTCCTTGGCGATGCCGCCGTTCTCGTAGGCCTTGCCGACCATGAAGCCGGTGATGTTCTGCAAAAATAGGAGCGGGATGCGGCGCTGGGCACAGAGCTCGATGAAGTGCGCGCCCTTCTGCGCGCTCTCGGAGAAGAGGATCCCGTTGTTGGCGACGATCCCTACCGGCATGCCGAAGATCCGCGCGAAGCCGCAAACCAAGGTGGCGCCGTAGAGCTTTTTGAATTCATGGAAGGCCGAGCCGTCGACCAGGCGCGCGATCACCTCGCGGACGTCGAATCCCTTCTTGGGATCCAATGGGACGATGCCGTAGAGCTCTTCGGGCGAATACAGCGGATCCTGGGACTTGTGGAACTCGTAGGCCGTCTTGGCCGGGCGGTTGAGGTGGGCTAGGATTTCGCGGGCGATCTCGAGGGCGTGCTCGTCGTCCTCGGCGAAGTGGTCGGTGACTCCGGACTTGCGGCAGTGCACGTCGGCGCCGCCCAGCTCTTCGGCCGTGACGACCTCGCCGGTGGCGGCCTTCACCAGCGGCGGCCCGCCGAGGAAGATCGTCCCGTTGCCCTTGACGATGATGGTCTCGTCGCTCATCGCCGGCATATAGGCGCCGCCCGCGGTGCAGCTGCCCAGGACGGCGGCGATCTGCGGGATTCCGGCGGCCGACATCTGGGCCTGGTTGTAGAAGATGCGGCCGAAGTGCTCTTTGTCGGGAAAAACCTCGGACTGCAGCGGCAGAAAGGCCCCACCCGAGTCGACCAGGTAGACGCAGGGCAGGCGGTTTTCGGCGGCGATCTCTTGGGCGCGCAGGTGCTTCTTGACGGTCATCGGGTAGTAGGTGCCGCCCTTCACCGTCGCGTCGTTGGCGATGACCAAGATCTCGCGGCCGTGGGCCAAGCCGATGCCGGTCACGATGCCCGCGCCGGGCGCCTCGCCGCCGTACATCTCGTGGGCGGCCAAGGTGGAGAATTCTAAAAAGGGGGAATCGGGGTCGAGCAGCCTTTCGATGCGCTCGCGGGCCAGGAGCTTGCCGCGCTTGCGGTGCTTGGCGACGGCCTCGTCACCGCCGCCCCGCTTGACGAGGGCGATGCGCTCGCGCAGTTCCTTGGCAAGCGCCCGATGGTGGTCGGAATTTGCTTGAAAGTCGGCGGAGCCTGGATCTAGGGAGCTAGCCAGTATTTCGACGCTCATGGGACCTCCTTAACCAGGGCCCGGCGCGGTTTCAACGGAATTTTCACAATTCTTGCAGGTACTCCCCATGTCCCTCCTCCTCTTCGAACAGCAGGGCCCCGTCGGCAAATTGACCCTGAACAATCCCCAGGAGCTCAACGCCATGACGCCCGAGATGGGCGACGCCATCGCGGCGATGGTGCCAAAGCTCAATGCCAATCCCGACCTGCGGGTCGTCCTGATCACCGGGGCGGGCCGGGCCTTCTCGGCGGGCGGCAATCTACAATTCATCCTCGACCACACCGCGCGCGACTTCGACACGAACAAGCGGGAGATGATCGAGTTCTACTCCAACTTTCTGCGGCTGCGGGACATCGAGGTCCCCACCATCGCGGTGCTGAACGGCCACGCCATCGGCGCGGGCTTCCTGATCGCCCTGGCCTGCGACCTGCGCTACGCCGCCGCCGAGGCCAAGCTGGCCGCCAACTTCGCCAAGCTGGGCCTAAGCAGCGGGATGGGCGGGCTTTATTGGCTGACCAAGCTGGCCGGGCCGGCCGTCGCGGCCGAGCTGCTGTTTACCGCCCGCACCTTCGAAGCCGCCGAGGCCCAGCGCCTGGGCCTGGTCAACGGCGTCGCGCCCGCGGCGGAGCTGGACGCCAAGGTGAAGGAAGTCGTCGACCTCATCGTCGCCAACGCGCCGCTCGCCCTCAAGATCATGAAAAAGGGCGTGCAGCGTGCCGTCACCGCGACGCTGGACGAGGTCTTCGACTACGAGTCGGCGGGACAAGCGAAGAGCTTCGCCACGCAGGACCTGCAAGAGGGGATTCGGGCGATCCAGGAGAAGCGGGCGCCGAGGTTTCGGGGGGACTAACACCTCCAATTTCGAATGCGATCATCCCATGCGGCCCTCGGAGCGGGGGATCGAAATTCGCATGCGAAAATCGAAATGGGAGGTGGGGAATCCGAAGATTCAGATCGCTTCGGTCTTGGGCTTAACGTTCTTCTTGACCCACTCGATGATGTCTTGGGTGGAGGAGCCGGGGGTGAAGATCTCGGCCACGCCCTGGGCCTTCAGCTCCTTGATGTCGTCGTCGGGGACGATGCCGCCGCCGAAGACCAGGACGTCGCTCATCCCCTTCTCTTTCATCAGGCGGATCACCTCGGGGAAGACGTAATTGTGGGCGCCGGAGAGGATGGAAAGGCTGACCGCGTCGACGTCCTCTTGGATCGCCGTGTTGACGATCATCTCGGGGGTCTGATGGAGGCCGGTATAGATGACCTCGAAGCCGGCGTCGCGGAAGGCCCGGGCGATGACCTTGGCGCCGCGGTCGTGGCCGTCGAGGCCCGGTTTGCCGACTAGGATGCGAAGTTTTCTCTCGGTAGCCATAAGACCTTCCTGTGGTGGCGAAACTTGGCATCGCCCCTACAAAATTCCCCCTCCCCTGTCAAACCCGGCGCTTGGGGCCGACCCAGGCCTCGACCTCGGAAGTATAGTGCTCCGCGTCCCGGTACACGACGATGGGCGGCTCCACCTTCAGCTCGCGCTCCATCGAGCGGACGGCCTCGACCATCACCAGGGTGGCCGGACGGTCCCGGTAGGGATGGATAAACCCCATCCTTTGCACCTTGAGCTTGGCGCGGTGAAGCTCGACGATCAGCTCTTCCAGCCGAATCGGCGGGTACATCAGGCAAAAGCGCCCGGAGGGTTTCATTAAATACCCCGCGGCCTTGATGAGGTCGGGCATGGCCCCCTCGATCTCGTGCTTGGCGATGGCCTTGCTTAAATCCGGCGGCGCCTTACCGCTGAGGGCCTTGCGGTAGGGCGGGTTGCTGATCACCACGTGAAAGCCGTGCGGTTTGAGGAAGGACTTCACCCGCTTCCAATTTTCGTGAAAGACCTCCAGCCGGCTCTTCACGCCCAGGACTTCGGCGTTCTTTAGGGCCAGCTCGGCCAGCTCGCGCTGCACCTCGATGGCGACGGCCTTCTCGACCTTCCGCCGGGTCAGGGCCCAGAGGGCCAAGATGCCGACCCCCGAGCCCAGGTCGCAGAGCCGGTCCGTCGGCCGAAGGTCGGCGAAGCGGGCCAAAAGCAGCGAATCGATGCCGTAGCGATAGCCTTTTTTGGGCTGGTAAAGCGGGATAAAATCGGTTTTACCTGGGGTCGCCATGCGTGGAGATGGCGATAGCAGAGGACCCCGCGGAAGGAAAGCCCATGCTGAGCGATGAAGAATTCGAGGCCGTCGTCGACGAGGCCCTGGACGAAATTCCCGAAGAATTGGCCGAAAAGATCGACAACGTCGATATTTTCATCGAGGACTATCCCAGCCCCGAGGTCCAGGCCGAGATGGGCGTCGGGCGGCGCGGCCTGCTGGGCTTCTACCAGGGGGTGCCGCAGAACCACCGCGGCCCCTACTACGCCAACACCCTTCCCGACCGCATCTACCTCTACAAGAAGAACATCGAGTCGATCTCCCCCACCCGCGAGCGGATGAAGGAAGAGATCCAGCGCACCGTCCTGCACGAGCTGGGTCATTACTTCGGCATCGACGACAAGCGGCTGCGGGAATTGGGATTCTGATGTTCGCCCTGCTCTCCGACATGTTTAAGCGCGGGCACCCGGCCGACATCGCCTTCTTCGTGGTGGGCGGTTGGCTGCTGGCGCTCTTTCTCGCCGTGATGATCGCCCAGCTCGTCCGCCGCCTGCGCCGCAGGGGCAAGGCCCCCCATCCCGAACCTTAAGACGGCTTCCAATGCAACGGCTTGCGGATCAGCGCGAGCGCGAAGTGGACGAAGGCGAACTTGCTCAGCTCCCCCGCCCGGCCCGCCAGGGCCTCGAGGATCTCCCGCTGCGTCGGCATCGCCAGACCCCGGTGACGCATGGTCTGCAACAGCAGCGGCATCACCTCGACCATCTTGCCCGACTGGACGCCGCCGCGCTCGAAGACCTCCCAGAGCGTCTCGTAAATGTAATCGGGCCTCCAGCCGAATTTCTGCATCGCGTCCAAGAGGCCCGGCAGGAATTCCATCGCCACCGGGCTCTGCTCGCCCGCGCGGTCCAAGAGGCGCGTCAGGAAGCGGCTTTGGGTCGCGGTGTTCCAATCCAGCTCGGACATCATCTCGAGGGCGACGGGCAGGTGGTCCTCCAGCATCCACGAAACCTGCAGGTCGTTGGGCGCACGGTCGGCGATCATCAGCAGGACGCGCGCCTGCTGGGCGTAGGTCCATTCGTGCTGGCCCATGAAACGCAGGGCGGCCGGCAGGTGCGAGAGGATGCTGCCGATCTTGTGGTCCGCGTAACGGATCAAGAGCTGCAAGAGATCCGACTGCTCGTGGTGGGTCCATTCGCTCTCGCGCATGGCCCGCAGAGCCCCGGGCAGGTTCGCGTAGACCCGGTCGGCGTTCGGTCCGGCCATCTCCGCTAGGGAGTAAAGCAGCTCGAACTTCGCGTCCTGAGGCCAGGCGCAGGCCTGCAGCGCGGCCAAGGCGCCGGGGAGATGCTTGTGGATGGGGACGGGGAATTCGCCCACGCGGGAAAGCAGGGCCAAGAGGCCCAACTGCCGCTCGTAGGACCAACCCGCCTCTTCCATGGCTGTCAGCGCCTTGGGCAGGACATGAAAGACCTCCCAGGGCGCGCGATGCGCGCTGGGGGTGACGGCCTTCAGGAGCTCCCATTTTTGCTCCAAGGTCCAGGGGCTGCGGGCCAGGACCTTCTTCAGCTTGGGAAAGCGGCGCAGCATCACGCTCATCGTCTTCTCCATCCGGTGGCGGGTCACGTGGGAGGGTTGGAGCTCCGCGGCTCCCTCGGGCGGGTAGAGCCGCTGCTCGAGCCAACGGAACAGGCGCTCGAAGGGCGAGGCCATGAAGATCATCAGCGGCGCGGGCACCGGGAGCGGGAGAAGTCGGGACAATGGCCGGGCGTTCGTCTGTTCCAGGCGCGCTTGCAGGCGGGCCTCCGTCGCCCGCTCCGCCCGGACCTGGAGCTCGGCCTGACGACCGGCGAAGCGCCGGCCCAGCAGGGCTTGGCCGAGCCGCCCGCCGACGCCGAGCGAGAGATAGGCGGCCAGCGTGTCGGTGAGGAAGGTCCCCGCGTCGCTGCGCGGGCGCAACCCCAGGCCTTCTTCCAGCTTGTGCGCGACGGCAAGGCCCGAAAATCCCGCCGCGGCCGGCAGCGGCCGGGCGAGGTCTTTGAGGAGGAAGCGATCTCCCGCGGCCCGCCGCGCGGCCTGCCCACCCCAACCGAAGGCCTTCAAGGCCCCAAGCGTCAGGCCGGCGCCGAGGAAGTCCTGCCCCAAGGGACGCTGCGCCCCGCCCATGGCGCGGGCGGAGAGCACAAAGGCCGGAAGCTCGACGCCGAATCCGATCCCGCCGGCCGCGAGCCGCGCTCCCCAGCCCCGCGTGAACGCGGAGGCCCGGGCGGAGCCGAGCAGGCGACCGAGCGCGGCGTTGCGGGCGAGGCCGAAGGCGACGGTTCCGACCATCATCGGCGCGATCACGCGCGGGTCGGCGGCCTGGCGCGCGAAGCGCCGCAGCAGGCCCTCGGCGCGCGCGCCGAAGGCGCCTCGGCTTTGCAGGGTCTCCAGTTGGAGATTGGCACGAAGTTGATGAGGCGAGAGGGAAATTGTGGAAGACGCGACGGAGCCTCGCCGTAGGGGCCCTTCGCGAACGGCCCCTACGATCGCCGCATAAACGCCGGCGGCGGCCTCGAGACGATCCACCTGCTCGAGGCGCAGCCCCAAGGCAAGCAGGGCCGCGTCCCTCAGTCGGGGATCCGTCTCGCGATAAATTTCGCGCAGCTCGCGCACCTCGTCAGGCCCAAGTCCGGGGATCTCCGGAAGACCGGGGACGAGCGAAGGCGCGGCCGGCCGCGCCAAAACGCGGAGCATGTGCCACCCGTATTTACAGAATCGTCTGTTGTGAGGGGGAGGAAAGGCGAAGCGAATCCGTGCCCCCGAACCCGTTATTCGGGGGCCTTATCGCGCCGCGCGCGAAGAAGTTGTCGGGAATTTGCCCCGGCTTAAGCCGAGGCGAAATCGTAAAACACCAGGCCGGTCAGGGGCTTCGGATAGAAGAAGGTCGACTTCTGCGGCATCTTCTCGCCGATGGCGATCACCGCCTCGATCTGCTTCAGCTTGGTCCCATTCATCAGGAAGGCGTAGGTGCCCTTCTCTTGGGCGAGCGCGATCGCCTCCTTGGCCTCCTTGATGTAGAGAATGTTGCCATACTCCCGCTGCGCGCCCTTCGAGACGCCGAGCAACTCTTCCAAAACCAAGTCGTGGAGGACGGTCACGTCCAGGTCGCGGATCGCGAAGTGCAAATGGTTGAGCGACTGGCTCTCGAGCAGTTTCTCGACGTCGAAGACGAGGACCTCGACCTTGCCGTCGTGGACCCAGCCCAGGGCGTGCTCATGCGCTCCCTCCTCTTCCAGGAGGCGGATCGCCGCGTCGGCCTCGGCGACGGGGAAGGCCTTGACCTTGGCGTATTTCGAGACCAGGCCGCGGAAGATCTCTTCATTTATTTCAGGCCGCTGCGCCAGGACGCGGTGGGTGGGGAGCACCACCAAGCCCGGGTCCTCGAGGGCGCAGATATACATCATGACGTAGTTGAAGGGTTCCTGCCCCGTATACTTATCGCCCAGCAGCGCCTTTTGTTCTTCGGCGAAGGCCAGGGCGGTCTCGTAGCGGTGGTGGCCGTCGGCGATCATCAGCGGCCGGTCGCGGACGGTCCCCAGCAGCCGGGCGATGGCCTCGGCGTCGTCGACGCGCCACAGGCGGTGCTCGTCGCCCTTCTCGTCGCGGATCTCGAGGTCGGGCTTCCCCGCGGAGAGCTTGGCGAGCTGCGCGCCGGCCTCCTGGGCCGGGTCGGGATAGAGGGCGAAGATCGGCGAAAAGCTGGCATTGGTGGCCTGCATCAGCTTGAGGCGGTCGGCCTTGGGGCCCGGGAAGGTCTGCTCGTGCGGCTTCACGCCGCCCTCGGCGAAGCTCTCGAGGCGACGTCGCGCGATGAAGCCGCGCCGGGTGAGGCGACGGCCGTCGGGCAACGAGTAGGTCTGAAAATAAAGGTAGATCGAGGGCCGTTCGTCCTGCCGCAACACGTCCTTCTGCTTCCAGGTGTTATAGGCGTGCTGGGAGACCTGATAGCGACTCAGCCCGTTTTCTTCCTTCGCCAGGTCGATGCGCACCACGTTGAAAAGGGACTTCGCGTAGAGCTTGTCCTGCAGCGGCGGATCGATGACGTCGTAGGGCGGCGCCAGCACGGCGGCGAGTTCGCCGACTTTTTCGGGATTGTAACGATAGCCTCGGAATGCGTCGATCTTGGTCATGCTTGCGGTTGACTCCAGTATTTTTCAAGTTCCGCGAAGGGGATGTCCCCCGCGCGCAGCAATGTTAAACGACCCCCCTCCACCCGGACCACGGTGGAACCCTGCGAGGGAGGGAGGTCTCCTCCAGGCAGAAAATAGACATCTTCCCGGCCGCCGAAATAGGCCTCGAGCTCGCTTCGCAACCGTGCGCTCGGGGCGCCGCTGGGGTTGGCGCTGGTCGTGGTCAGGGGACCGCCGAAGCCCGCCGCCAGTTGCCGCGCCAGGGGATGAGGGCTTACCCTCAAGCCCACCCAGCCTCCCTCGCTGGTCCAGGCCTCCGGGACATTGGCCGAGGCCCTAGCCACGACGGTCAAGGGGCCAGGAAGAAATTTATTGATGAAATTCAATAAATTATCACTTAATTCTAAAAGCAAATCTTCACACTGTTTTGGCTCCGCCAACAGCAGAGAAACGGCCTTGCCCGCCTCCCGCCCCTTCAGCCGAAACAGGGCCTCTTGGGCCTTGGCCTGGGCGATATCTACCCCCAGGCCATAGAAGGTCTCGGTGGGATAGACGAGGATCTCCCCGCGTCGCAGCACCTCGATCGCGGTGAGGAGATCGACCTCGCGCATCAGCCCAGCTTTTCGTTCTTGGCCAAGAGGGTCTCGGCGTTCTTGCGTCGCTGCTCGGACAGTTTCTTGGCCAGCTCCGGGTCGCCCAGGGCCAGGATCTGGACGGCGAGGAAGCCCGCGTTCTTGGCCCCCGCCTTCCCGATGGCCACGGTCGCGACCGGGATCCCGGCCGGCATCTGCACGGTCGAAAGCAGGGCGTCGAGCCCGCCCAAGGACGAGGCGTCGAGGGGCACGCCGATGACCGGCTTGACGGTCTTCGATGAGACTGCCCCGGCCAGGTGCGCCGCCATGCCGGCCGCCGCCACGAAGACCTTCACGCCCTGCTGCTCGGCCTCTTTCAGGTAGGCCGCCAGGGCGTCCGGAGTGCGGTGGGCCGAGAGCACCTTGATGTCGGAGGCCACGCCGAATTCCTTGAGCGTGTCTTGGCAGGCGCGCATCGTCTCGAGGTCACTGTCGCTGCCCATGAGGATGGAAACGAGGTAGGGGGATTTGGATGTCGTCACGGGGGATCTCCTTATGAAAAATCTCGTCTCGGGGTGCCCCAGCGAGGGGCGCCCCTACGCCTTCTTCCTTGCCAAGCCGCGGGCGGCGATGTCCTTGCGGTAATGCATGCCCTTAAAGCAAATTTTTTCGACGCCCGCGTAGGCGCGTTTCACTGCGGCTTCCAAATCGGGACCCAAGGCGGTGACGGCCAGGACGCGACCGCCGTGGGTCAGCCACTTTCCGTCTTTAAAGGCGGTCCCGGCGTGGTGGACGATCGCCAGTTCCGCGACCGCCTCAAGTCCCAGGATCTCGTCGCCCTTGCGCGGAGCCGCGGGGTAGCCCTCGGCGGCGATCACGATGCAGACGGCGCTGCCGGGCCTCCATTTCGCGGCGGCGGAGGCCACGCGGCCCTCGATGGCGGCCTCGAAGAGGTCGATCCAATCGCTCTCGAGGCGGGGCAACAGGACCTCGGCCTCGGGGTCGCCGAAGCGGACATTGAACTCGAGGACGTAGGGCTTGCCGCCGCAGATCATCAGTCCCGCGTACAAGACTCCGACGAAGGGCCGGCCTTCCTCGCGCATCCCGGCCAGGCTGGGCGCGATGATGGTACGCAGGACCTCTTGCGCGAGGGACTCGTCCATCACCGGCGCGGGCGAGTAGGCCCCCATGCCCCCGGTATTGGGCCCTTGGTCGCCATCATTGAGCCGCTTGTGGTCTTGGCTGGAGGCGAGGGCCAGGGCCTGGGTGCCGTCGCAGAGCACCATGAAGGAGAGCTCTTCGCCGTCGAGGAATTCCTCGATCACCAGCTGCTGCTCGCCGAACTCGCGCCTCACCAGGATGCGCTCGACACCCTCCAGGGCCTCTTCGAGGCTAAGCGGCACCAAGACGCCCTTCCCCGCCGCGAGACCGTCGGCCTTCAAGACCCAGCGCGTTCCGGCATTGTCGCGCAGGAAGCGGCGCGCGGCCTCGGCCTCGGTGAAGACCTCGTAGCGGGCGGTGGGGATACGGTATTTCTTCAAGAAGTTTTTGGTGAAGACCTTGCTGGCCTCCAGGACGGCCGCGGCCCGATTGGGCCCGAAGATCTTAAGGCCGGCCGCTTGGAAGGCGTCGACCACTCCGAGCGTAAGCGGGACCTCGGGACCGACCAGAGTGAGGTCGATTTGTTCCTCGCGGGCCAGCTGCACCAGGCCGGGGATGTCCTCGACGGAGACGGGGCAGCAGCGCGCCTCTTGGCCGATGCCGGGGTTGCCGGGGGCGGCCAAGACCTCGCGGACGCGGGGCGAGCGTTTGGCGGCCTTGACCAAGGCGTGCTCGCGACCTCCGGAACCGATGACCAGCACTTTCATGGGCTTTGGCTCTAAAACTCGGGACGCCGCGAAGTCAAGCGGCCATCGCTTTTTCCCTTGTCGGGCGGGGCCGGTATGCTACCCTGCCCTCTCAACACTGAATAAGGAGCCCCATCGTGGCCATTTCTCCCCGGGCTGAAAAAGCCTTCCAACTCCTGACCGAGCTCAACGAAATCGACGTCGGCCAGTACCAACAGATCCTCAAGGACCGCCTGGGACCGGAGATCTTGGCCGTCTTCGAGAGTTATTGCCGGGAGATCATGCCGGAAGAGGAAAACGACGAAGTCCTGGGCACCTTGGTTCACCTCATGATCACGGGATACTTGGTGAGCGCCAACGAGGCCAAGGCGGTGTTCGGGCCTTCCATTGAGATCGCGGAATAAGTCGTCCCTGCCCTCCCCTAAATTTTGCGTCATGCTACGCCCGGCCGGAAAACTGGGGCCCCTCCTGAAAGCACGGCCCGGTCGGCCTACTCGCGCCAAAAAAGCCTGTTCGCAATTCCAGTTAGAGTCTTCCTTCGTCAGCCTCTAACTGGATTGCTCTCTAGGCTTTTTTGACGCTCCTACGGCCTCCCTCCTGCCTAAAGCTTTCAGGAGGGGCCCCAGTTTTCCAGCCTGAGTGCACGAAACAGATCCGGGAATGCAAAAATTCCATTCCTACGCCCTGCTTCCGCCGAGAGGCCTTCCAGGGGGGGAGTCCCGATTTCCAGCCTAGGTGCACAAAAGAAAAAAATTGGAACAGGGAAATTAAAATCCGAATATTGAAAGTCTGATGAAAAGTTTTCCTCTTCCCAGCACGAGCCCCTAGGCGGGGGCGATATGTCCCTAAGCGGGACCCTCTGAAAAGCCGATCACCTTAAGGCCTATATAATATCGGCTTTTCGGCGGAGGCCTGGCCCCCGGCCTGAGGGGGCCAGGCCGTGTCCCGCTGGGACATATCGCCCCCGCCTAGGGGCGGACGCGGCAAAAGAAGGGCGTAACGATCATCGCAAGGAATACCGCAAATGAAGCGCCGGCGATCAGGAGGGCAAACTAGCTTCCTGACGTCATTAGGCAAACCGCACGAAAGCAAATAGGGAATTAGTGGCGGAAGTGGCGCATCCCCGTGAACAGCATGGCGATGCCGTGCTCGTCGGCGGCGGCGATGACTTCTTCGTCGCGGACCGAGCCGCCGGGCTGGATGACCGCGGTGACTCCGTGGCGCGCCGCCTCGTCGAGGCCGTCGCGGAAGGGAAAGAAGGCGTCCGAGCCCAGCACCGTGCCCTTGAGGGGCGAGGCCGCCTTCAAGGCGGCGATCTTCACCGAGTCGACGCGGCTCATCTGTCCCGCCCCGATGCCGATCGTGCGGTCGTCGCGGCAGAAGACGATGGCGTTGCTCTTGACGTGCTTGACGACCTTCCAGGCGAAGTCGAGGGCCTTCAGCTCCTCCGCGGTGGGCCGGCGCTTGGTGACGACCTTGGCCTCGGCGGCCGGCAGCATCTGGGTGTCGCGGTCTTGGACCAGCATGCCGCCGACGACCTTCTTCATGTCCCAACCGGTGATCTCGTAGCGGCGAATCGGCAGGGTCTTGAGCAGGCGGATGTTTTTTTTCTGCTTAAGGATCTCGAGGGCCTCCGGCTCGTAGTCGGGCGCGATGATGGCCTCGAAGAAGGTCTTGCCGATCTCGGTCGCGGCGGCGACGTCGACCGCGCGGTTGAAGGCGATGATCCCGCCGAAGGCGCTGACCTCGTCGCAGGCCTTGGCCTTGAGGAAGGCGTCCAAGATACCGCCCGTCGTGGTAGCCACACCGCAGGGATTGCTGTGCTTGACGATGCAGCAGGCGGCCAGCTCGAATTCCTTCACCGTCTCGAGGGCCCCGTCCAAGTCCATGATGTTGTTGTAGGAGAGCTCCTTGCCGTGCAGCTGCCGGGCATTGCCGACGCAGGGCTCGTCCCGCCAGCCCTCGGAATAATAAGCGGCCTGCTGGTGCGGATTCTCGCCGTAGCGCAGGTCGAAGATCTTGCGGTATTGCAAGTTGAGCGTCCCGCTGAACTTCTGCCGCTCCGGCTGGTGCGAGGGTTCTTTCAAGGAGGTCAGGAAATTGCTGATCGCCCCGTCGTAGGCCGCGCAGAAGGTGAAGACCTTGGCCGCCAGCTCGAAGCGCAGCTCGCGGGTGGTCTGCATCCCGTCGTTTTCGAGCTCGAGCAGGAGCTTGCCGTAGTCGGCCGGGTCGACGACCACCGTCACGTCCTCGAAGTTTTTCGCCGCCGCGCGCAGCATGCTGGGACCGCCGATGTCGATGTTCTCGATCGCGTCCTCGAGGCTCACGCCCGGCTTCGCGACGGTCTGGACGAAGGGGTAGAGGTTGACCACGACCAAGTCGATGGGTTGGATGCCCTGCGAGGCCATCGCCCTCTGGTGCTCGGCGTTGGCGCGGATGTTCAGGATGCCGCCGTGGACCTTGGGATGCAGGGTCTTGACCCGGCCGTCCATCATCTCGGGGAAGCCGGTGTATTCGCCGATGGGAGTGACTTTAAGTCCGTTTTCGACCAACAGCTTCTCGGTGCCGCCCGTCGAGAGGATCTCGACCCCGTGCTTCGCGAGGTATTTCGCCAAATCGACCAATCCGGTCTTGTCGGAGACGCTGATCAGCGCCCGTTGAATCTTCGCCATGGTATCCTCTATTTTGCCAAAGATGCCGTGCCTAGCAGGCTCTTGATGTCCTCGTCGGTGAAACGCACGCCCGCCCCGAAGAACCAGTCGAGCCCGTGCTCCCTGGAAATGAAATCGTCCAAGCCCGCCACCAGGAAGAGCGAGCGGGTCAGGTTGAGCTGGCTTAAGAACTTCAAGTGCGGGCGGTCCGCGCTGAAATCGAAGGCCGAGAGCTGCAGGTTGACCGGGCCCTTCGTGTAGTCGACCCCGAAGCCGCCGGTGGACTCGATCAAGCCGCCGCGCAAGGTGAAGTCGTAGAGCTTCTTACCCAGCTGCGCCGAGAAGCGGACCTTGTTGAAGTCCTGCGTCTCGGTGGTGATGGTGCTGGTCGCGCCGCCCGCCGTGGTGACCGTCGTGATCTGGGTCTTGTCGGAGGGCGAGGGATTGGGATCGTGCACGACCTCGAAGAGGAAGAACTTGTCGGGCCTCGGCTGGAAGCGCAGGCCGACGTAGTTCTTCACGTCCTTGGTCGAGCCCAGGTATTCCATGTGGTAGTTGATCTCGGTCTCGATGCGCTTGATCCCGCTGGTCAGGTCGTTGACCGTGTCGAGTATCTCGTTGGTCTTCTCGATGGTCTGCGGGTCGTTGACGAGCTTGCCGAAGGAGCCCTGGCCGGAATTGACCTTGTCGGTGATCTCGGCGATGCGCTTGAGGGCGATCTCGATGTCGGGCGTCGAGGTCGCCGAGAAAGAACGCAGCTGATCGGTCAAGGCGCGCATGTTGGCGACCACCGCCTCCATGTTGGCGGCGTTGTTGGTGCTGAACCGGGCCAGATTGGCGGTCAGCACCTGCATGTTCTTGAGGATCTCGGCGGTATAAGAATGCTCGGAGACCGTGTAGGTCTTCATCGCCGCGGTGATTTCCTTCATGTCCGAGGTCAAGACCGAGAGGTCGCGCACCAGCTGTTGGTAGTCGGCCGGCTGCTTGACTCGCCCCACGACCCCGCCCGCCTCGATCGGCGGCGCATCGGGGCTACCGGGAAAAATCTCGATATAGGTGTCGCCCAAGACGCCGCGGGTGCGTACCTCGGCGGTGACGTCGTCGCCCAGCTTGATGTCCCGGCGCAGCTCGATCTCGACCTTCGCCTTGCGGTCGGGGGTGAGCGTGATGGCGCTGACCGTGCCCACCGGAATGCCCGCCACCTGCACGGGGGTCTTCTTCGAGACGCCCTCGGCGTTTTCCATCACCGTGTAAATCTTGTAGGTGCCGCCGGGGGTCCAGCCCAGCTGGCTGACGTCGATGGTCAGATAGGCGAGCAGGGCGATCGCCACGATGACGAAGACGCCGACTTTGGCCTCGGTGGAAAACTTTTTCTTCATCCGATGAAGTCCTTGTCCGCCTTGCCCTGCAGGAAGCTCTGGATCCAGGGGTCCTTCGATGCGCGGAAGGCCTGCGGGGGGCCTTCCTCGAGGATCCGCCCTTGATGGAGCATCGCGATCTTGTCCGCCATCTTGAGGGTCGACGGGATGTCGTGGCTCACCACCACCGTGGTCAGCCCGAAAATCTTCTGGGTTTCCAGTATCAAATTGTCAATCGAATCCGTCAGAATCGGGTCTAATCCGGTGGTGGGCTCGTCGTAAAGGATGATCTCGGGGTCCAGCATCAGCGCCCGGGCCAGGCCCACCCGCTTGCGCATCCCGCCGCTCAACTCGGAGGGCATCTTGTGCTCCACGTCTTTAAGGCCCACTTTGGCCAATTTGTCCAAAACTTTGTCTCGGATCTCGTCTTCCCCCAGGTCGGTATGCTCCCTCAAGGGGAAGGCGACGTTGTCGAAGACGTTCATCGAGTCGAAGAGCGCCGCGTTTTGAAACAGCATCCCGAAGCGCTTGCGCAGCTCGTTCTGGTCCCGGCCGGAAAGCTCGAACATATCCATGCCCTCGACCAGCACCTTGCCGCGGTCGGGGGCCATCAACCCGATCATGGTCTTGAGCAGGCAGCTCTTGCCTTCGCCGGAGCGGCCGATGATGACCGTGATCTTGCCCCGCGGGACCTCGAGGTTGAGGCCATCCATCACCTTCTGCCGGCCGAAGGCCTTGTGAAGGTCCTGCAGTACGATGGCGGCGTCGGGTCGGGCGTTCATCTCTCCTCGTCTCTCAATTGGGGAAAATCTGCAGCAGCCAGGTGGCCAGGAAGTAATTCAGGATCAAGACCGTCACCGAGCCGGCCACCACGGCCTGCGTCGTGCTCCGCCCCACCCCTTCGGCGCCGTTGCTGGTATAGAACCCCTTATAGCAGGCGATCAGGCTGAGGATGAAGCCGAAGACCACCCCCTTGATCAGCCCCTGGTAGAAGTCCTCGGGCTCCACGATGGTATGGTAGCGCGTCAGGTAGGGGCCTTCGGGGATCTGCAACAAGTAAATCGAGACCACGTAGGAGCCCAGCAGGCCCATGCCGTTGAAGACGCCGACCAAGAGGGGCACCATCACGGTGGTCGCGATGACCCGAGGCACCACCAGGTAGTTGATCGGCGGCACGGCCATGCTTTTTAGGGCGTCGATCTGCTCGGTGACGCTCATCGTGCCGATCTCGGCGGCCATCGCGCTGCCGGCACGGGCGACGATCATGAGTGCGGTGAAGACGGGGGCCAGCTCGCGCGAGAGGGCGATGCCCACGGTCGAGCCGACCAGGGACTCGGCGTTGAAAAGGCGGAAGGCCGAGCCGGTCTGAAGGGCGAAGACCATGCCGGCGAAGAGGCCGACCAGGGCGATGATCACCGTGGAATTCACTCCGATCTTCATCATCTCGCGGAACAGGACCCGCACGTGGAGGGTGCCGCGGAAAGCCCATTGCACCGTCTCGACGCAAAAGTAGACGAAGCGTCCCAGTCCCTGGATCACCCCCGTGAAGGGCCTGCCCACGCGGATCAAAGCCTCGTTCAGCCGGGCGTTGCGGTTAAAGAAATCCTGGAGGAACTCGATCACGGGACCTCCCCGACGTAGGCGCGCGGCACCCGGCGGCTGACGGCGCAGAATAACTCGTAGGAGATCGTCCCCGCCTTGGCGGCCAGCTCTTCCGCCGGCAGTCCCGGGCCCCAGAGCAGGACCGGGTCGCCGAGGTCGGCCTCCGGGATGCCGGTGACGTCGACCATGGTGAGGTCCATGCAGACGCGTCCCACCACGGGCGCGCGCCGGCCTCGGATCAGGACCTCGCCGCAATTGCCGAGGTGACGGATGTAGCCGTCGGCATAGCCCACCGGCAAGACGGCGATGCGGCTCTCGCGGGGCGCGATCCAGGTGCCGCCGTAGCTGACCGCGGTGCCCTTCGGCACCGTCTTGAGGCTGACGACGGCGGTCGTAAAGCTCATGACGGGTTTCAGCGCCGCGCCGGCCGCGAAGCGCGGGTTGGGGTTGGAGCCATAGAGCATGATGCCGGGCCGGGCCCAATCGCCGGCGGCGACCTTTCCGCCCAGGATCGCCGCGCTGTTGGCGATGTGGAAGACCTTGGCCTCGGGGGCCTCGCGCCGCAGCAAGGCCCGAGCCTCTTCGAAGGCGCGGTATTGATCGGCGGTGGGACCCTCGAAGCTGAGGTCGGCCTGGGCCAGGTGGCTCATCACGCCGAGCAAACGCAGCTTGGGCGCCGCCCAGAGGGCCTGCAGGGCGCGTTGCAATTCTTGGGGCAGAAAGCCCAACCGGGTCATTCCGGTGTCGACCTTGAAATAGATCCCCAAGGGCTCGGCGGCGGAAGATTGGAGCGCCTGAATCTGCGCTTCATTGTAAAGGACCGGCGTCAGGGCGCGGCGAGCGAGCATCGCCGCGTCGGCGGCGAAGGGCCCGCCGAAGATCAGGATGGGGGCCTTCAGCCCGGCCTCGCGAAGCTCCATGCCTTCCTCGGGACAGGCGACGCCCAGGGCCCCCGCGCCGGCGGCCTCGAGGACCCGGGCGACCGGGACGGCGCCGTGGCCGTAGGCGTTGGCCTTCACCACGCCGACCATCGGGACGGATTTGCCGGCGAGGCTTTGAGCCAGGAGAAAGTTCTCCCGCAACGCCGCGAGGTCGATCCGGGCGGCCGTCGGGCGAAATTGGTTTGAAATGGAGCTTTCTTTCATGCTTAAGCTGCCTCGGACCAAGGCTATTAGCCGCCCGGAAACCTATGTCAACACTTCAGATCACTCACCTCGGACATGGCACCAATCTGCTGCAAATCCAAGGGCAGAATTTCCTGACCGACCCGGTTTTCTCCGAGAAAGTCTTCATGTTTTTCAAGCGCCGCAAACCGGCCGGCCTGGCGCCCGAGACCCTTCCGCCCCTTTCTGCCATCCTGGTGAGCCATGCCCATTACGACCACCTGGATATCTTCAGCTACAAGTACTTTAAAACAACCATCCCGATCCTCGTGCCCAAGGGCCTGGGAGGCGTCGTCCGGAAGTTTTTGCCCAACCCGGTGGTGGAGATCCCCGCCGGCGGCAAGCACCAGCACCAAGGCGTCGAGATCCACGCCCTGCCCGTCCAACACCGCGGCTGCCGCTGGGTGCCGATCCGCCACCGCGCGGCGACGGCCTACCTGCTGAAGGCCCCCGAGGGCTGCGTCTATTTCTGCGGCGACAGCGGCTACGGCCCCCACTTCAAAAAAGCCGGCGAGACCTTCCCGATCGACGTGGCCCTGCTGCCGATCGGCGGCTACCACCCGCGCTGGTGGCTCAAGCGGCAGAAGATGACGCCCGAGGAGGCCCTGCAGGCGTTCGAGGACCTGCAGGCCAAGCGGATGGTGCCGATCAACTGGGGCGTCTTCGACTTTTGGCGCGAAAATCCGGAAGAGGCCTGGAAGCGGCTGGAGGCGGAGGTGGGGAAGAAGGGCTTGGCCGCGAAGGTGAGGCTGTTGCTGCCGGGGGAATCCCTGAATCCGGAGGCCCGTTGACTTTCGTCGGCTTCGCTTCTATATTTTTTTCGCTTTCGAAATAACCCTAGGGGAGCCTGACGGCTGAGAGTTCCGAGCGCAATCGGAAGACCCTTCGAACCTGATCCGGTCAATGCCGGCGTAGGAAAGCGGTTGGACATGATTCAAATCCGGCTCAACGGCCAAATCCGATCCATCCCCGAAGAACTCAGCCTGGCACAGCTGCTCGCGCAGCTCGAGGTCGATGCGCGGCGCGCCGCGGTCGCGGTGAACCTCGAGTTGGTGCCGCATTCGGAGCGGGAGAAAAAACGCATGAGCGAGGGGGATGAGGTGGAGGTGTTTCATGCGGTGGGTGGCGGGTAGGGGCCGTTCCCGAACGGCCCCTACAGCAAACCGCATCCCAACGGTATTTCCATAGGTAGCAAACATGTCTCTTCAAATCGCCGACAAAACCTTTAACTCCCGCCTGATCCTCGGAACCGGCAAATACCCCTCGCACGAGGCCATGCGCGCCGCCCACGAGGCCTCCGGCACCGAGATGGTCACGGTCGCCATCCGGCGCATCGACCTCAACGCGCCCAAGGGCGAATCGCTGCTCGACTTCATCGACCGCAAGAAGATCGCCCTGCTGCCCAACACCGCCGCCTGCTTCACCGCGGACGACGCCGTCAAGACCGCGCGCCTCGCCCGCCAGGCCCTCGAGACGAACTGGATCAAGCTCGAGGTCATCGGCGACGAGAAGACCCTCTTCCCCGACGTCGCGGCCACCTTGCGAGCCGCCGAGGTCCTGGTGAAGGAAGGCTTCATCGTCCTGCCCTACGTCATGGACGATCCCGTCGCCTGCAAGCGGCTCGAGGAGATCGGCTGTCCGGCGGTGATGCCTTTGGCCGCGCCGATCGGCTCGGGACTCGGGATCCGCAATCCCTACAACCTGCACATTATTCTGGAACAAGCCAAGGTGCCGGTGATCGTCGACGCGGGAGTCGGCTGCGCCAGCGACGCGGCCATCGCGATGGAGCTGGGCTGCGCGGCGCTTTTGATGAATACCGCCATTGCCGGAGCGCAAGACCCGGTGAAGATGGCGCGGGCGATGCGCGCGGCGGTCGAGGCGGGACGGCTTTCTTACGAGGCAGGCAGGATCCCGAAAAAATTGTACGCCAGCGCCTCGAGCCCGATGGAAAATGTCATATATTAAATAGCGAGACCACAACACATGTCCACCCTCCCCCAAAAAATGCTCGAAAAGCTCCAAGAACTCGACGCCGAGGCGACGCGGCCCCTCCCCAACTCGCGCAAGGTCTATGTCGCCGGCAGCCGCCCCGACCTCCGCGTCCCCATGCGCGAGATTTCTCTGAAGGCCCCGAACGAACCCCTCGTCGTCTACGACACCTCCGGCCCCTACACCGATCCCGCCGCCCGCATCGACCTCATGAAGGGCCTGGCGCCGCTGCGCGCCGCCTGGATCGAGGAACGCGGCGACACCCGGGCGCTGCCGGAGCTAAGCTCCCGCTACGGCCGCCTCCGCGCCGCCGACGCCCAATTGCAGGCCCTGCGCTTCGAGCACACCGTCCGCCGGCCGCGCCGCGCCCTGCCCGGCCGCAACGTCAGCCAGATGCACTACGCGCGGCGGGGCGTCGTCACCCCCGAGATGGAATTCATCGCCGTCCGCGAAAACCAAAAGCTCGAGGCCCTGCGCGAGGGCGAGCAGCACCCCGGCCAGTCCTTCGGCGCGGCGATCCCAAAAATCCTCACGCCCGAGTTCGTCCGCGACGAGGTCGCCCGCGGCCGCGCCATCATCCCGGCCAACATCAACCACCCCGAGCTCGAGCCCATGATCATCGGCCGCAATTTCCTGGTGAAGATCAACGCCAACCTGGGCAACTCGGCCGTCACCTCTTCCATTCAGGAGGAAGTCGAAAAGCTGCTCTGGGCCATCCGCTGGGGCGCCGACACGGCGATGGACCTTTCCACCGGAAAGAACATCCATGAAACCCGCGAGTGGCTCCTGCGCAACAGCCCGGTGCCGATCGGCACCGTCCCAATTTACCAGGCCCTGGAAAAAGTCGGGGGCAAGGCCGAGGATCTGAACTGGGAGATCTACCGCGACACGCTGATCGAGCAGGCCGAACAGGGCGTCGATTACTTCACCATCCACGCGGGCGTGCGCCTGGCCTACGTCCCGCTCACCGCCCGGCGCGTCACCGGCATCGTCTCGCGCGGCGGCTCCATCATGGCGAAGTGGTGCCTCGCCCACCATGAAGAAAACTTTCTCTACACCCGCTTCGAAGAGATCTGCGAAATCATGAAGGCTTACGACGTCTCCTTCTCGCTGGGCGACGGCCTGAGGCCGGGCTCCATCGCCGACGCCAACGACGCCGCGCAGTTCGCCGAGCTGGAGACGCTGGGGGAATTGACGAAGATCGCGTGGCGGCACGAGGTACAGACGATGATCGAAGGCCCCGGCCACGTCCCCATGCATCTGATTCAGGAAAACATGACCAAGCAGCTCGCCGTCTGCGGCGAGGCGCCCTTCTATACCCTGGGCCCGCTCACCACCGACGTCGCGCCGGGTTACGATCACATCACGTCGGCCATCGGCGCCGCGATGATCGGTTGGTTCGGCACCGCGATGCTCTGCTACGTCACGCCCAAAGAGCACCTCGGTCTCCCCGACCGCGACGACGTCAAAGCCGGCATCCTGGCCTACAAGATCGCCGCGCACGCCGCCGACTTGGCCAAAGGCCATCCCGGGGCGCAGCGGCGCGATAACGCGCTTTCCAAGGCCCGCTACGAGTTTCGCTGGGAGGACCAGTTCAACCTCTCCCTCGACCCCGACACGGCCCGCGCCTACCACGACGCGACGCTCGGCCAAGAATCCGCCAAGCTGGCCCATTTTTGTTCGATGTGCGGACCGCACTTCTGCTCGATGCAGCTCACCCAGGAAGTTCGGGATTACGCCGAAAAACAAGGCCTTGGCGATCCAGAATCCGCCCTGCGCCGGGGCCTGGAAGAAAAATCCAAAGAATTTCATCAGCGTGGCCACCGAATCGACTGAGCCGATTTCCCCGCAAAAATAAATTCGAAGTAAATTCACCTCGTTGCGGCAAGCCTCTTGCTATGTGCAATTCCTGTACATAGAATCGCACAATCCAGTCTCCAAGGTTTTGTGGGTAAATGGGGTTTCATCAGAGAAGGCGGATGTTCCGCCGTTCTCCTCCTCCCAAACGGTAGCCCGGGCTCTTACCGCCCGGGCTATTTTTTTGGCCGAAAAAAAGGCCCGGACCTTGGGGGTCCGGGCCTTCTAGGTATTCCTGGGAGCTGGATCACCTAAAAATTGACGTCGAGCGCGGTCGTCGCGCCGGCGCTCACGCTGACCGCGGTCGTTTGCGTGGGAAATCCGCAGGTCGAAGCGAGCACTTCGTAGTCGCCCGCGCTCAACTCCGCCGAATAGCTCGCCCCGTTGAGGACGTCGATCGAATCGACCTCCACCACCTCGGGCAGTCCGGCGACCGTCAGATCCTGCTGGACGCTCAAGTTCGCGAAGGTCTCAGCGTCGGCCCCCGTGATCGCGACGAGCCCGGCGAAGGTGCCGGAGGAAGCCGCGGTCAGGACGAAGTCCTGCGTCGGAGTCTGCCCGGGAAGCGCCGTGAGGTTCACCGCGGTCGCCGCGAAGCCGGAAGCGGTCGCGACGACGTTGTAATCGCCGGGCCTGAGGAAGAGCTGGTAGTCGCCGTTGGCGTCGGTCAAGGTCGCGGTCTGAACGATGACCGCGTCCTCGGGGTTGGCCGCCGTCGGATCGAAGATCTGCGCGCTGACCTGGGCGTCGGCGACCCCCGCCAAATCCCCGCCGTTCGTGACCCGTCCGGTCACCAGCGTGAAATCGGCCGTCTCGAGCAGCTTGATCGTCGGCTTGAGGTTGTAGTTGCCGCTGCTGCCGGCCACCACCACCGAGGCCGCCGCGTCGAAATCGAGGATCAGCTCGGTGGTCTGATTTTCGGCGACGTCGCACTTGCCGGCGCAGACGATCTTGAGTCCGGTTTGCTCGCCGCTGGGAACGGTCAGCTGATGGATCTCGGAATCGTCCGCGTCGATGACGTAGTTCGCGAAGGGGTGCGTGTGGCAGAGGATGTTCGGCGAGGCGTCAGGCGCCGTTCCGATGATCAGGCGGATCTGGGAATAGCTCCCCGCCTCCAGCGGTCCCTCGCCCAGGCCCTCAACCACTCCGTCGGTGAGATCCAATAAATTGTAAGTGCGATTCGGCTCGGCCACCGTCTGCCAACCGCCCTCGTCGTCCGATTCGGGCCCGTTGCGGTGCACTTGAATTTCGCTGATCGTGACGTAGACCGCGGCGTAATCCTCGGTCGGCGCGTCGGTGAGGCCGACCGACATCGTCCCCGTGCCTCCTCCCCCGCATGCCGCCAAAGCGGCCAGGCCGAAAATGCCCAGCGATTTGTACACGGTTTTTTTGAATGAATGAATCATAAGTGTCCTCCAGGTATGGTTTCCTTGCCCTTGAATACGAATTGGGACGACGCGACGCGCCGGAGGCCACAAAAAAATTCTCAAGTAATTTTAAGAAATTAGTCCGACGGAGCGCCGGACTTTCTTCAGGAGGGAGGCGCTGAGCTCGAGGACTTGCCCCGGCTCGAGGGAACCCAGCTCCACCTCGCCGTGCTTGACGCGAATCAAGCGCTGCACGCCGATGCCGAAGGTCTCCAACATGCGCCGAATCTCGCGCTTGATCCCCTCGCCCAGGACGATCTCGAGCCACAGGCCTTCGGAAGCCGGCAAGGGTTTCACCGAAAAGGCGTGCACCTCCTTCTCCTCGAGGCGAATCCCCTCGCGCAGGCGGCGGCGCTCCTCCGCCGTAGGCAGGCGCGTCACTTGGACATGGTAGACCTTGCGCACCTGGAAGGAAGGATGGGTGTAGCGCTGCAAGAGCTCGCCGTCGTCGGTGAGCAGCAGCAGTCCCTCGGACTCTTTGTCGAGGCGGCCGACTGCGTTGACCGCCTTGGGTAAATCGAGCAGGTCGAAGACGGTCTTGCGCCCGAAGTCGTCGCGCTTGGTGACGACCACGCCGCGCGGCTTGTAGTAGGCGAAGTAGCGGTGGAATCGGGGGCGCCGGATGGGCTTGCCGTCGACGAGGACGGCGTCGGTCTCGGGATCGGCCTTCGCGCCCAGCTCGCGGACGACCTTGCCGTTGACCTTCACGCGGCCCGCCAGGATCAGGGCTTCGGCGGCGCGGCGGCTGGAGACGCCGGCGCGGGAGAGGATTTTCTGCAGGCGTTCCATGGGGAGACCGGCGGGGTTTAAGACTCGGCGACGGGCGGAGTCGCCGCCTCGGCGGCCTTCTCCTCCGCCTTTTCCTCGGCGAAGATGCCGCGCTCGACGTCGCGGAGGTCCTTCAGGCTGGCCTCGAGGTCGCTGAAGGCCTCTTCCTCCTCTTCATCCAAGGCGGCGATCATCTGCTGGACGCCCTCGCCCTCGAGCAGGGACTCTTCCTCGTCGCTCTCCTCCGCGCTGTTTTCGACGACCACGCCCTCGCCCGCCGTCTTCTTTTGGAATTCTTCCTCGAGCTCGCGGAACTCCTTCAAGGTCGGCAGCTCCTGCAGGCTCTTGAGCTGGAAGAGCTCGAGGAAGTCCTGCGTCGTGCCGTAGAGCATGGGCTTGCCGGGCTCGTCCTTCTTGCCGACGATGCGCACCAAGTTTTTCTCCAGCAGCGTCTTGAGCACGCCTCCGGAATCGACGCCGCGGATCGCGTCGATCTCGACGCGCGTCACCGGCTGCCGGTAGGCGACGATGGCGAGGGTCTCGAGCGAGGGCTTGGAGATCTTGGTGGGCTTGGGCTGATAGAACTGCCTCAGGATGACCGCGTTCTCCGGACGGGTGCGGAATTGCCAGCCGCCCGCGACCTCGCCGAGCAGGATGCCTCGGGCGGAGTTGTCGAGATATTCTTGGCTCAATTCGGCCAACGCCTGCTGGATACCGGCGCGGCTGGTCTTCTCTTCCTCTTTGGCGGCTGCCGCGCTGAGCTGGGCGGCGGCGTCGGCCGGAACGGCAGACTCGGTCTCCGCGAATCGGACCTCGGCGGGTTCGACGGCCGCCTCGACCGGTTCGCCGGCGTCGTCCTCTCCCTCCTCCGCCGCGGCCTCGACCTGCGAAGGTTTATTCATTTCGTCTTCGTAATTTTGCACGGCGACCAGCATGTCCGACACCTTCAAGGGCGTCTCGGACACGAAGATCAGGCTTTCGAGAAAGGATTTGAGTTTGGCGGTTTCCATAGGGGGATTCCTTATTACTGAATCGTCACGTTCGCCTCGAGATTCTGCAGGTCGGCGCCCTCGAAGGCCGGCACCAAATAGATCTCTCCGTAGGTCTGGCTCTGCGTCACCTGCAGGACCTTCATGCGCACCATCTCGAGCACCGCGAGAAAGGTCACGATCAGGCCCTCGCGGGTGGCCTGGCCCTCGAAGAGCTGGCGGAACTCCAGCATCGACTGGCCTCGCATCTTATCCATCAGCTCGTAGATCCGCTCGGTGACCGAGACGCGCTCGACGCGGACTTCGTGGACCGTCGTCTTGGGCGCCTTCTTGAGCATTTCGTAGAAGCAGCTGATCAACTGGAAGAGGTCCACCTCGACGGGGGCCTCCTCTTCCTCGATCGGGTCCGGCGTCATGCCGTGGGCGAAGACGTCGCGGCCCAGCATGGGGCGGGCGGCCAGGGCGTTGGCGGCCTCTTTGTAGCGCTGGTACTCGAGGAGGCGGCGGATCAGCTCGGCGCGCGGGTCGTCGCCCTCCTCGTCCTCCTCGCCTTTGTCGTGGTCGGGCAGCAGCAGCTTGCTCTTGATGTGGGCCAGCTCGCTCGCCATCAGCAAAAAATCTCCGGCCAGGTCGATATTCAGCTCTTCCAGCAGGTTGAGGTACTCCATGTACTGCTCGAGGATCAGCGAGATCGGGATGTCGATGATATCGACGTCGTTCTTCTTGATCAGGTGCAGCAGCAGGTCGAGCGGACCCTCGAAGACCTCGAGATCGACCTTGTAGGCGTTCTGCGTTTCGCTCAACATAGCCCCATCCTCTCGTAGACGCGTTTCAAATGCCCCTGGGCGATCTTGCGCGCCTCGGCGGCGCCGGCCTCGAGGATCTCCTCGAGCCGCTTCGGATCGGCCTCCAGCGCGCGCCGCCGCTCTTGGATCGGCCTAAGGAAGGCCAGCAGGTTTTCGGTCGCGAGCTTCTTGTCCTCGACGCAGCCGATCTCGGCGTCGCGGCACTGCAAGTTGACCCGCGAGACGAGCTCGGGCGGCGAGAAGAGCCGGTGGTAGTCGAAGACGTTGCAGATGTCCGGGTTGCCCGGATCGCTCTTACGGATCCGCGCCGGATCGGTCACCGCGTCGCCCATCTTCTTGCGGACCGCGGCCTCGTCGTCGCTGAGGTAGATCGCGTTGCCGTAGCTCTTCGACATCTTTCTTCCGTCGAGCCCGGGCACCTTCGGCGAAGGCGTCAGCAGGGGTTGCGGCTCGACGAAGGTCTCGCCGTACAAGTGGTTGAAACGCCGCAGCACCTCGCGCGAGAGCTCGAGGTGGGCGACCTGGTCCTGCCCCACGGGCACCAGGTGGGCGTTGTAGATCGCCACGTCCGCGGTCTGCAGGAGCGGATAGCCCAAAAAGCCATAGGTCGAGAGGTCGCGGTCCTTGAGCTCGTTTTTCAGCTCTTTATAGCTGGGCACCCGCTCCAGCCAGCTAATCGGCGTGAGCATCGAGAGCAGGAGGTGCAGCTCGGCGTGCTCCGGCACCCGGGATTGGAGGAAAATCGTGCAGCGCTTGGGATCGAGGCCCGCGGCCAGCCAATCGAGCAGGATGTCGCGGCAAGCCTGGCGCAGGATCTTGGGGTCTTGGTACTCGGTGGTCAGGGCGTGCCAGTCGGCGATGAAAAAAAAGCAGCGGTATTGGTTTTGCAGCTCAAGCCAATTCTTCAGCACGCCGAAGTAGTGGCCTAGATGAAGCTTGCCGGTGGGACGCATCCCGCTGACGACGATCTTGCTTGGATTCATTCGGTCCATCTCTCACGAAGGTATCAGAAACTCGGCCATCCGCTGCACGGGGACCCGAAGATACCGGAATCCGCCGGCGTAAAAAAGCGCTACGATCGCGAAAATTCCGTAGCCGGCCATACGGTCGTAGGCACGGGCCCAACGCTCGGGCAGGAGCCCCGAGAGCACCTTGCCTCCGTCCAGCGGGTGTACCGGAATCAGGTTGAAGAGCGCAAGGCCCAGGTTGATCCAGATCGAAATTTCGACGAGGCGCAGCGAGGTGTCGGCGACACTGGCATATAGCGGGTCCTCCGCCCAGGGCAGACCGCCTAGCCTCGGCAAGATCTCCAAAAGCAGCCGCAGCAGCAGCGCGAAGCCCAAGGCCAGGCCGAGGTTGCTCAGGGGCCCGGCCAAGGCGATCCACAAGCCGTCCCGGCGCGGATGCCGCAAGCTCCCCTCATCCACCGGCACCGGCTTGCCCCAGCCGGCGATCGGCAGGGCCCCGGGGGCCAGCCAAGAGACTAGGGGCAAAATAACGGTCCCCAACAAGTCCATATGCGCCAAGGGATTGAGGGTCAGGCGGCCGGCCTCCTTGGCCGTGGCGTCTCCCAAACGATAGGCCACCAAGCCGTGGGCCGCCTCATGGCAGGACAAGGCGAAGAGGAAGGCGGGCATGTACAGAACTAACAGGCTGAGGCGCTCGGCCGTCATAAAGGGTCCCTAACAGAGATTCGGAGGAGGGGCAACGGAACGTTCCATTTTTCCCTAGCTTTTTTGACAACTTAAGTTAAAGTTCCTCGAAATTAACTCCACTTAACTCCTTCAGATCGATTCTGCTTCGCTTTACGGGTAGAGCTAGGTGACTTAGTTTTTCCATGTCGTTTACGTTTGGCAGTACCTCCTTCGTCGTCCACGGGCCCCATCACGGTTCCAGAGGATACCCCACAACATTTTCCGCCGCCGACTGGACTTTACGGCTTTTGGGCGAGCCCTCCCCCGCGGGAACGGCCCCATCCCTGGAAGCAGGGCTCGCGCAACTTCCCGGCGGGAGGGCCTCGGCCTGGCGCCGGCGTCTCGGCGCCGCAGCCTTCGCCGAACTCGAAGCCCTGTCTCGCGAGCGCGACCCCCAATCTTACTTCGAATCCCTGCTTGCCTTCGGCCGACGCTGCGGCACCGAAGGGCGCCTGGACCTCGCCGCTTCCGTCTTTGGGCTCTTGCGGGAGGGAACCGGCTTCCCCCTAATCGAATCCCGGGCGACGGCCGAGTGGCAGGCGATCCAAGGCGTGGGCGCCGCGGGCCCGCGCGCCGAATTCCTCCTGCGCCGGCTCGCGCAAGAGGCCAGCGACCCGACCTTGATCCTCAGCATGGGCGTGGCGGGCGCGGCCTATCGCGTAAGCCGCTTGGGGTTGCTCAGCCGCTTGGCGGCCTCCCCGACCGCCAACGTCCTGACCCGCGGCTTCGGCGCCCGCGCCGCCTCCAGCTTCGGCGCCTTCTTGATCGAGGCGAGCGCCTTCACCTTCGCCGGACACGGCCTGAACCAGGCCGTCGGCAGGCCCCAAGACTGGAGCCCTCACGGCCTCGGACGCAGCTGGGCCGCCGGCGCCCTCACGCTGGGCAGCCTCAAGCTCTTCGGCTGGGCGGGAGGACGCCTGTACCAGAGGTCCCTCGGCGCCGAAGGCCTGGTGGCCTCCACCAGCCGCGCCTGGGGGCGGACCCTGTTCCAGCAAGGCAGCATGTTCGCCGGCATCCTGAGCGCCCACCGTCTCGAGGAAACCCTCGGCCTGCGCCAACGCAGGGACGGCGCCACCACCTTGGTCGACAGTCTGGCGACCCTCGTGCAATTCAACGTCGCGGGGCGCCTCAGCCACCACGCCTTCGGCGAGGGTTGGAGGGCCTGGGAGCGGGGCCTCGACCTCCACGCCGAGGCCATCGCCAGACGTAGTCCCGAACGACCCTTGCGCTCCGAGGGACCGGCGCTTGCGGCAGGGCCGCGTTTCCCCGCCGCGACGGCATCGTCCGGCAACCCGCTTCGAGCTCCTTTTCTGGTTTTCATGGAGGGCCTCGGCGACAAAGGGGGCTCGGAACGCCCTCCCGCCGTTCCGGCCTCGGAGCCCGCCGCGACTCGGGACGCTCGGGCCCGCGCCGAAATCTCCGTCGAAGCGGAGCCGTCCGGCGAGGAACCCATCTCTTGGCTGCCGAAGGGCGCCCAGCAATTGGAAGTGGCCCTGCGCGAGTTCCTCAATATGCACCCCCATTCGGCGGTGGTCTTCGCGCTCAACGCGCCGGAAAACGGCGGCCATCCCGAAGGCACCGTGCTGATGATCAACCGGCGACTCACCGAGGTGTTCGGCTATTCCGAGGCGGAGGCCATCGGGCGCTCGCTCCAGACTTTCATGCACCTAAAGGACATGCCCTTCTTCCGCGATCTCTCCGAAAACCTTTTGCGGAGCGGAACCCTGGATCTCCCCGAGGCGCGCTATCGCCGCCAGGACGGATCTTCGATTTGGTGCAGCACGACCGGAATGGTCAAGCGGGTCAACGGCCGAACGCTGGGATTCGCCTTCCTCGAGGACATCACCGAGCGCCGCCGCGAGCGCGCCGCCCTGGAAGCCAGCGAGGTCCGCCATCGCGCCCTGATCAGCGCGATGCCCGACACCATGTTCCGAGTCGCCCGCGACATGCGTTTCCTCGGCTTTCACATTCCGCGCCCCGAATTCATCCCCCTCGATCCGCAACGCCTGGTCGGCACCAACATCGGCGACCTGCCGATCCCGAAGGAACTGAGGGACCTCGCCATCGCCACCGCCCAGGCGGCGCTGGACAGCGGCGCCGTCCAGCGGGTCGAATACGAGCTCCCGATGCCGGACGGCAGCCGGCGCTACCAGGAGGCGAGATTCAGTCCCAGCGGCCCGGAAGAGGTCGTCATCATCGTGCGGGACATCACCGAGCAGAAACAGGCCGAGCAGCACCGCATCGCGGCCTCGCGCCTCGACGCCGTCCAGATGCTGAGCCGCGGTCTCGCCCACAATATCGCCAACCGCCTGGCCGTGGTACTGCCCTACCAGCAGTACAACCGGCAGACGATGGAAGAGCTGCGCGCTCTCTTTCATGCGCTCGCGGAAAAGCCGGCCAACGGGGTGGACCCGCTGCTCTCCGAACCCTTCCTGACGCAGCTGGCCGAGATGCGCGACTTTGCCGTCCGCGGGACCGACCGCCCCGCCGCGAACTCCTTGCAAAGCCCCGCCGAGGTCTTCCGCGCCCTCGAGGATATCTTGACCCGGGCCCTGCAAGACCAGCAAGTGAGCCAGGAGAACGCCGAGCTGATCCTCTCCGCCATCCAGAGCTTCCGCAGGTTGAGCACCGAGCCTCAGGCCGGTCCTCCCTTCGACGTGCATACCCTGTTAGACCCCGCAGCAATCCGCGGCATGTTGGGAGAAGGCCCTCATTTGGTCGTGCGCCGCGCCCCGGGTGTTGCCATGGTACCCGGCCCCCGCGAGCACATCGCCGACGCGCTGCAAAACTTGATCGTCAACGCGCGCGACGCGATGCAGGGCCTGCCGACCCAATTGATCCGCGTCGAGACCTCGGTCGAGGACTTGAACCCCGAGCAATTGCAGGCGATGCAAAACCTCTCGCCCGGCCCGGTGCCCAAGACCGGCGGCCCCTTCCTGCGCCTGAGCGTCACCGACACCGGCACCGGCGTCGACGCCCTGTCGCGCAACCGGATCTTCGAGGCCTATTATTCGACCAAATCGACCGCTCAGGTCGGCGCAGGCAATCGCGGACTGGGCCTCGCGCTGACCTACAAACACGTCTCCGACGCCGGCGGATTCATCACCCTTGAAAGCCAAGTAGGAGCGGGTTCCACCTTCAGTATCCTGCTCCCCGTCGTTCCACCCCCCCGCGTCGAGCCCGTCCCGGAAGACCCACGAGCGGCCTTGCGACGCCAGTTGGAGGCCTATTTCCGAGAGAACGGTCGTCCCTCCCGCTGACGGCGGAGGCCGTTTCGGGGGCAGGCAAGGCTTTTCTTACGCCCGCCGACGGCGGGCATCCGGGCCTTCCCCTCCGCACGGGACACGCTCGCTTAAGACCGGGGATGAAATTTATGGATCGCCTTGAGACGCTCGGGGGTGACGTGGGTATAGACCTGCGTCGTCGCCAGGTCGGCGTGGCCCAGCATGGCCTGCACCGAGCGAAGGTCGGCTCCGTGGTTGAGCAGGTGAGTGGCGAAGGAATGCCGCAGCTTGTGCGGGCTCACGTCTTTCTTGATGCCGGCCTTTTTTGCATAGGCCTTGAGCAGGAGGAAGAACTGCTGCCGCGTCATCTTGCCGCCGCGGTTGCTCAGAAATAGGGCGTCGGAGAGCCGCTTTTTGGTCAGCTTGGGGCGGGCGAGCGCGAGGTACTCCTTGAGGCAGGCCAGGGCCGAGCGGCCCACGGGGACCAGACGCTCCTTCGATCCCTTGCCCAGCACGCGGACGAATCCCATGTCGAGGTGCACGTCGCTCGAGGCCAGGCCGACCAGCTCGGAGACCCGCAGGCCGCTGGCATAGAGCAGCTCGAGCATGGCCCGGTCGCGTCGCCCCAGCGGGGTCGTCGGGTCGGGCTGGGCGAGAAGCGATTCGATTTCCTCTTGGTTCAAGTATTGCGGCAGGGAACGGCCCATCTTAGGCAGCTCGACGTTGAGCGTGGGGTCGTGCTCAAGCCACTTCTCCTTCAGGCCGTGACGGTAGAACATGCGCAGCGTCGTGAGGCGCCGGGCAGTGCTGCGGCCCTTCTGGCCGCGGTCGTACTCGAAGCTCAAGAATTCGCGCAGGTCGCCCTCGCTTAATTCCAGCAGGCCCTTGCGGCGCTTCGTCTCGACGAATTGGGTGAAGTGCAGCAGGTCGCGGCGGTAGCTCTCGACGGTGTTGCGGGCGAGGTTGCGCTCGACGCGCAGGACGTCGAGGAAGGCCTCGATGAGGTTGAGGTTCGCCGCTTGCATCGTGGCCGCATCTTAAATAAGGAGGACCGCGATGTCCACGAAGGTTTACATCCCGCCGCCCAAGGAGCTCGAGTTCCTCCCCTCCCCGCCCCCGCTCGAGGGCGCGGGGCCCTTCGTCTTGGAGATCGGGCCCGGCAAGGGCGAGTTTCTCCTGCACCTGGCAGAGCAAGAGCCCGGCACGACCTTCGTCGCGGTGGAGATCCGCCGCGGGCGCTTCGCCAAGATCGCCAAGCGCGCCGCCGCCCGCGGGCTGAAGAACGTCTTCCTGGTACTGGGCGACGCGCGAGAGTGCCTGACGCGGCTGTTTCGCCCCGGGCTCTTCGAGCGCATCTACGTCCTTTTCCCCGACCCCTGGCCGAAACGCCGCCACAGCAAGCACCGCCTGCTCAAGCCCGAGCTACTGGCCCGCCTGCGCGACTACCTAAAGCCGGGCGGCGCGATCTACAACGCGACGGACGCGGGATTTTATTCCGAAGAAATCGTCGCGGCCTTCGAGGAGGTCGGGGGATTCGAGAAGCACGCGGTCGAATCGCTGTACCCGACCTACTTCGAGAAAAAATGGAAGGAGCTGGGGCGGGCGATCGATTATTGGAAATTCGTTAAACTGTAAGCGGAAGGTCTCTCTATGCGGCTCGGGAGACGATGTTGTAAAGGGTATCTCGCTCCACCGGCTCGCGCCCCGCCTCGCGGATCAACTTGACCAGCTCGTCGACGTGCAGGCCCTCCGGCGTCTCGGCGCCGGCCATGTGGACGATGCGCTCCTGCATCACCGTGCCGTCGATGTCGTCGGCGCCGAAGTTGAGCGCGAGCTGCGCCACCTTGATGCCGGTCATGATCCAGTAGACCTTGACATGGGCGAAGTTGTCCAAAAAGATGCGCGAGATCGCGATGTGCTTCAGGTCCGACAACCCCGTCGGCGGCGGCAAGTGCGCCAGCTGGGTGTCGTAGGGCACGAAGCTCAAGGGAATGAAGGTCTGGAAGCCGCCCGTCTCGTCCTGCAGGTCGCGGAGTTTTTGCAGGTGCACGACCTTATCCTCGTCGTTCTCGACGTGCCCGTAGAGCAGGGTCGCATTGGAGCGCAGCCCCAGCCCGTGGGCGATGCGATGGATCTCGAGCCAGCGCTCGGCGCCGATCTTGTTGGGAAAGACCAGTTTGCGCACCCGTTCGGTCATCACCTCGGCGCCCCCGCCCGGCATCGAGCCCAGGCCGGCGGCGATCAGGCGCTTCAGCACCTCTTCCACGCTGAGCCGGCTGATCTTGGCGAAATAATCGATCTCGACGGCGGTGAAGGCCTTCAGGTGAACGCCCGGGGCGACCGACTTGAAGGTGCGCAGCAGGTTTTCGTAGTAATCCAGCTTGAGGTCGGGGTGGAGGCCGCCGACGATGTGAAACTCGGTCGCGCCCTGGGCCGCCGCCTCCCGCCCCATCCGCTCCATCTCGGACATCGAAAGCTCGTAGGCCTTGGGCGAGCTCTTCGGCTGGCCGAACTCGCAAAATTTGCAGTCGACGTAGCAGACGTTGGAGTAGTTGATGTGCCGGTTGATGTTGTAGAAGGCGCGGTTGCCGTTCTTGCGCTCGCGGGCCAGGTTGGCGATGCGGCCCAAGGCCAGCAGATCGTTGCTGGCGAAGAGGGCGCGGCAGTCGTCGGCGTCGATGCGCTGTTCGTTTTGGACCTTCTCGTGGATGGATTGCAGGGCAGCGTCCATGGCGATGGGCTAGCAAAGGCGGTTTATTTTATCAAATGCATAAACTCGGCGCGGGTGGCCTCGTTGCTGCGGAAGGCGCCCAGCATCTCGGAGGTGATCGCCTTGGAGCCCTGCTTTTGCACCCCGCGCATCTGCATGCAGAGGTGCTCGGCCTCGATGACCACGGCGACGCCGAGGGGCGCGAGGGAATCTTGAATGATCTTGGCGATTTGCGTGGTCATGCGCTCTTGGACCTGGAGGCGGCGGGAGAAGATCTCGACCAAGCGCGCGATCTTGGAGAGTCCGATGATCTTCTCGCGGGGGATGTAGGCGACGTGGCACTTGCCCCAGAAGGGCAGCAGGTGATGCTCGCAGAGGCTGTAGATCTGGATGTCCTTCACCACGATCATCTCGTTGTATTTTTCGGTGAACTTGGCGCCGTTGATGACCTCTTGCGGGTCCATGGCGTAGCCCTCGGTGAGGAACTTCAAGGCCCGCGCGACGCGGCCGGGGGTCTTTTGCAGGCCCTCCCGTTCGGGGTCTTCCCCGATTTCTTGGAGGAGCTGGCGAATTAAGTCTTCCATTCTCTTTCCTGTTTATATAGGAGCGTGGCTCGTTTTTTTCACCGATCGGGCCCTCCAGGGTGTAAAACCCGTCCGAGGCCTTGTCAACCCAAAGAAGGAAACCATGGTCGGCCGCATCGATCCCCAAGAGCTGAGCGAATGGCTGCGCTCCGGAAAAGACTTCCAGCTGCTCGACGTGCGCGAGCCCTGGGAGTTTGAGGCCGTCCACCTTCCCCAAAGCGTTCTGATCCCGCTGGGCCGGCTGCCGGGGCGCTTCACCGAGCTGGACCGCGGCAAGATCACGGTGGCGCTCTGCCACCACGGGGTGCGCAGCCTCCAGGCCGCGGCATTTCTTGTTTCCCAGGGTTTTGCGGATGTGCGAAACTTGGCGGGCGGCATCGACGCCTACGCCCTCAAGGCCGATCCCGAACTGCCGAGGTATTGAGACGATGGCCAAGGTCAAAGAGATTTACAACGCGCACCTGGTGAAGATCGACGAGCTCAGCTCGACCGTGCGCAATTTTCATTTCGAGTTCCCCGAGAGGCCGCGCTTCGACTATCGCCCCGGCCAATTCGTGATGGTGGAGGTGCCCAAAGAGGGCAAAACCTCCCGCAAACCCTATTCGATCGCCAGCCCGCCCCATTGGCCCAACAAAATCGAACTCTGCATCAAGAAGGTCGAGGGCGGCTACGTCTCGAGCTATTTCTTCGAGCTGAAGGAAGGCTACGTGATGCCGATGGAGGGCCCGCTGGGCGTCTTCAAGCTGAAGGATCCCCTGCCCCCGCACCTGCTCTTCGTCGCCACCGGTACCGGCGTCGCGCCGCTGCGCGCGATGATCCACACGCTGCTCAAGGACGGGCACCCAGGCAAGATGACCCTGATCCTCGGCGTACGCTACGAGGACGAGGTGCTCTTCGACGAAGAGTTCAAGTCCCTCGCGGCCGCGCATACCAACTTCGAATACATCCCCACCGTCAGCCGCCCGCAGACCTGGCAAGGCGAGACGGG